>ENA-UOOE01003025-UOOE01003025.1-fermentation-metagenome-genome-assembly--contig:-NODE-3025-length-11187-cov-347.990478_pt1 | contig 11187 bp, 12 predicted proteins | sample MGYA00245776_ERZ724021 | MGnify/ENA primary metagenome ERZ724021 (study PRJEB28704, sample SAMN03018321) | fermentation metagenome | biome: anthropogenic terrestrial biome; feature: soil...
CTAGTTGAATCTGAATGATCTAGTTGAATCTGAATGATCTAGTTGAATCTGAATGATCTAGTTGAATCTGAATGTTTTTAAAATTAGGGTTTTTAAAATCCAAGGTACGTATTAATTTAATTAAGGTCAGATTGAGCTTTTTAATAGCTTCCTGGCCATGAAATACAATTTTTTTATAAAATTTTTGAAAGAGGAATTACAAATGGCTATCCATCCCATTGAATACAGGTACGGAACAGAAGAGATGAGAAAGGTCTGGGATGCAGACAACAAACTTCAGAAGATGCTTGAAGTTGAAGCTGCACTTGCTAAAGCTGAAGCAGAACTTGATCTCATTCCAAAAGAAGCTGCAGATGAAATAAATCGTAAAGCAAGCACTGAATATGTTAAATCAGAGAGGGTGTCAGAGATTGAAAGGCAGACCAACCACGACATTGCCTCCATGGTCAAGGCACTTGCAGAGGTCTGTGAAGGAGATGCAGGTGAGTACGTTCACTTCGGTGCAACATCCAACGATGTAATCGATACATCCCAGTCCATGCTCTTCAGGGACTCCATAGACATACTCAGATCAAGGATAATTGAATTAACTCAGACACTCCTAAAACTTGCAGAGGAGAACAAGACCAACGTCTGCATAGGAAGAACCCACGGCCAGCACGCCCTTCCAACAACCTACGGAATGAAATTTGCAATATGGGCAGATGAACTCCATAGGCAGATCGAAAGACTGGACAGTTGCAGGGGCAGGATATGTGTGGGCATGCTCACAGGAGCTGTTGGAACAACTGCAGCCCTTGGAACAGATGGAATCACCATAAACAAGAAGGTTTCAGAGATACTCGGTTTAAAACCTGTTCTGATCTCAAACCAGGTTGTTCAGAGGGATGTTCATGCAGAGTTCATAATGTGCCTTGCAAACACCGCAAGCACCCTTGAGAAGATGGCCCTGGAGATAAGGAACCTTCAGAGGACTGAGATACAGGAGGTTGGTGAGAGCTTCGACCCTGAGAAACAGGTTGGATCAAGCACCATGCCCCACAAGATGAACCCAATCACTGCAGAGAGGATATGCGGTATTTCAAGGGTTATAAGGGCTTACGTTGCACCTGCACTTCAGAACAATCCACTCTGGCATGAGAGGGACCTTACAAATTCTTCCTGTGAGAGGATAATCTTCCCAGAGTCATGCATGCTGACGGATTACATAGTGAAACTTTCACTGAAACTCTTCAACAACCTTGTTTTCCACCCGGAAAACATTGAAAGGAACCTTAACATAACAAACGGACTTGTTATGGCCGAGAGATTCATGGCAGAACTCACAAGGAAAGGATCTGGAAAACAAACAGCCTATGCACTTGTTAGAAGCTGTGCCCTTGAAGCATACGCTAAGGATGCAGGTTTGAAGGATATAGTTTCTGCAAACGATGAAGTAAGGAAGTACCTGAGTGAGGATGAAATAAACACCATGATGGATCCCCACACCTACCTAGGATCATCGGTTCAGATAGTGGAAAATGTTTTAGAAGAGTCAAAGGACTGGTTTTAGAACCAGAACCCCTAAATTTTTATAACTTTTTAATTCCTTATTTTAAATCATATTTTATTTTTAAATTCCCTATCTCAGTTATTTTTTCATTTACCACGTTTTGTTCAACATGTTTTTAAGGTTTTTAAAGATGTGAAACCTTTTAGTGTCTGAATTCTATTTTTAAATCCCCGATTAAACCCTTTTTTTTGGTTTCATTTACCATAGAATTATAGTCCTCAAAAACCTTATTTTTTCGTATTAAATGCTTAAAATCCGTGTTTAGTTTATAAAATCCATTATTAAAACGAAAATTTAATATTATACTGAAAATATAAAGAGTTATGAATTTAATAAAATAGAGGGAGGTAAAAAAGATGGTTGATTTAAAGGAAATAATATCCGTGGATATCGTTCCATTCACATTGATGACATCCTCAATACAGGCATTAATGGCCCTTATATTTGCAGTAATGTTCGTGATTACCCTTGGAATCATCAGCACATCCATACCACAATCAGGACAATTGGGAGTTGTTACATCCATTGGACTTGCAATAATCGTGATCTACCCTGTTGGCACATTCCTGCTGGGTGTGATGGTTTCATTTCTCACAGCACTATTCTACAACATCCTAGCGCCAAGGGTGGGAGGTGTAAAGCTGGGATTTGAAGGAAATGAAATAATATCAATACCAGTTGTACCCTTTTCTCTTATAACAGCCTTTATTGAAGCAATATGGGCGTTCATAATCGGACTCCTAATAGCTGCAGTCCTGGTTCCATTAGCTGGAATGATAGGTACCATGGCCCCTCTTGTTGCCAATGAAACCGTGACTTCCGGAGTAACTGCAAGTTTAGGGGTGTTTGGAGCCTTTGGAGCCCTCTTTTTAATTGTTGGATTGCCAATAATCGTTTTTGTAGTGGGTTTCATAGGTCATGCCCTGTTTGCAGTTTTCTACAACTTCCTGATACCCAGGATTGGTGGAATTAAACTGGAACTTACTCCAAAAATCGGTTCAATGAATGAGATAAAATCAATACCAGTTGTAGCAACAACACTTGCTCTTACAATGGTTTTCACAATATTTGGATTAATTCAGGGTATTTTAAACCTTGTAAGTATGAGCATGACTGGAAATGTTACAGGAGGAGTGATTTCACTGGTTGCTACAACTGTGATGTTCTTCGTGGTGTACTTCATAGTGGTTGGAATTTTCACCCTACTCTACAACTTCCTGGTACCGAAGATTGGCGGAATTGAGATTGGGTTGAAATAGGGTTAAGCCCCTTCCACCTATTTTTTTGTTTAAATTCAATTTCTGGTTTATCTCGAGTAAAAGTTTAACACCAGTTTACATGGATCTCTTTAAATCATGTATATCCCTAAATTCCAAGATCATGCCGTTGAACTGGATAAAATAGGAAATTTAATTATAAAGTATTCCCAGACTTATTTGATATAAAGTGATTTGATATAAATTGGAGGTGAATGATTTGTCAGATATTAAAGAGATTAAATCCATTCGTATAGTGCCATACACCTTGATGAACTCATCCATATCAGCTGTGGTGGCATTCATATATGCAATATTCATAGTGCTGATCTTGGGGATCGCTGGAAGTTTCCTACCAAGCAGCCTGGGCATTACAGGAGGAGTAATAGCAAGCCTTGGTGTGGCAGTTCTCATTCTTCTGCCTGCTGGCAGTTTTGTATTCAGTGTTACCCAATCCTTCTTAACTGCGCTCATTTACAACGTGTTCGTTCCAAGGATTGGAGGGATCAAACTTGAACTCAGGGATATGAAGGAAGTTGTAGGGGTTCCAGTTGTTCCATTTGCCCTTATGCTTTCAGCAATCGGTGCAACCATCGTTTTCATAGCCATGTTGATAATAGGGCCACTGCTCATGATAGGTCTTCAAGCAGCAGTAATTGGCGCTGCATATCAAGGCACTGTAATACCAGGATTAAGTTCAATCGGTGCCCTTGGAATCGTTGGACTTCTGATCCTGATAATTGGACTTCCAATCGTTATGTTCGTAGCCAGTTTCATTATGACTGCACTGACAGCCATAATTTACAACCTGCTTGCACCTAAAATTGGAGGAATAGAGTTCGAGTTTGAAGCTTTGAAGGAAAAACTCTATGGTATAAAATCAATTCCAGCTGTTAAACTTGCCCTGATAACTGCAATTGTCATGGCCATTGTTAACCTGATATTTGAAGCCATAAGCACAATTAGCAGCATTGCAATGGGTTCATCAGCTGTAGCAGGAGTTATAAGCCTTTTAATAAATGTTGTAGTTAATTTAGTTGTGAGCTTTATTATCTACGCCATCATGGCTGTGCTCTACAACTACCTTGCACCTAAGATCGGTTCAGTTAAAGTCGAACTGGAATGATGGTATAATCCATGTAAATACCTTGAATAATCTTAAATCGATTGATGTTTTTTTAAGAGATTTAAGGCATTAATTATTTTTTTTAAAATTTTTTGAAAATCTGGAAGCAATTTTTAGTTTTGATGTTTAGGATAACCTTGATTTTTAGTTAAAACATTTCATTCACAGTGAAATAATGTACTGCAAAAATTTTTTATGGCTTCAGATTAAAGTGTGAACATGGAATCAAAAATAGTTAAAAGCAGAAAAATCTCAAAGGGCCATGCAAAGGGCGAAGTGATTATTACAAGGGATCCTATCAGTTTTCTGGGTGGTGTTGACCCTAAAACTGGTGATGTTGTAGATTCAAAGCATGAACTTCATGGAAAAAAGATAAGTGGAAAGATACTGGTCATACCTTCAGGTAAGGGTTCAACAGTTGGATCCTACGTGATATACCAAATGGTAAAAAATAAAACAGCCCCCCTGGCCATAATAGCACTTGAAGCAGAGCCAATAATTGCAACAGGAGCCATAATGGCTGGAATACCAATGGTTGACAGGCCAGATGCACCGATTCTGGACATGCTCAAAGATGGAGAAATGGTTGAGGTGGATGCTGATTCAGGAACAGTGACAATGCTGAACTGATGATTCACAGTGATGTTCAGATATTTATTTCTATTTAAATTAAAAAAAATTAAAAATGTGGATAGAATCGTTTTTGGATTGAAAAATTGAATTGGATTGAAGAATTAAAAAAATAAATCAGTTTTGGGTAATCTCAGTTTTCTATAACCTGATCCTCATTTTTAGCTACCAGATAACCTAAAACACCACCAATTGCTCCAAGAACTGCATCAACAATGATCGTCAGGATGGTTATGAAGATACCCACCAGCATAGTTATGGTTACTGCAAGACCCATCGCTGAGAATATCAATCCAAAGATGGCAGTGAAAACTCCAAAGCCTGCAATAAACAGTAAACCTATTACAAGCCCACCAAGAACTCCTGAAAGTGCGCCGTCAACTGCTCCATCCTTCTCATCATCTCCACGGGACATGTAGGCCGCTAGAAAACCCCCCAACACAGGTCCCAAAAAGAACAGGGGAAATACTGCAATTGTTAAAACAACTGTTAAAACAACGTTTAAGAGTGCACCCAGTCCAATAGTCTTCCAATCTGTCATTTTATCACCTTTTACACGATTTTGTTATTTGAAGGTTATTTTTTGGCTTTATCTTCTGTTTTATCTTCCTTAACTTCAGATTCAACCTTAACTTCAGATTCAGATTTCTGAACTTCTTCTGATCCAGTTACAGATCCAGCAGGAGCCCTATCCATGTACTGGTTGATCAAGGCACCTAAAAATCCTCCAAGGGCCCCTATCAAAACTGACATTCCTATGTAAAGGACTGCAAGGATTATTAAAAGGCCTGCTATTTTTTCTGCTTCTCCGGATCTCACCAGTATGAAAATAATCAGGAAAACTGCTGTGAATATTCCAACCAGACTTCCATGAATTGCTCCTTCCATATAATCCCTGGTTGCAATGTATCCTGTGAAAAGTGCAGCTAACAAAACTGCAATTAATACAGAATAAGCAGGTAGGATGAATCCAACTGCAAAATACAGCACCACCGCAACTAAGAATCCCAAAATAATTGATTTTTGATTTATCATGTTTTTTACCTTCTCTTTAAAATCTTTGCCTGTTAAAAGATTTGAAAATGGTGTATATCAATTTTTGGATTAACATGAAAGTTTAAGAGGTTCTGAATTAGGTTCAACAAAAAGAAGGTAAAGATCAGCACATGATTATGCTTCTCCCTTTACAATTGATCCAATGGCTCCTCCAACTGCCATTACGATTATAACCCCAATGAGTCCAATGAATATAACAAAGGATGTTATTGTGGCCACTGCAAATCCGAGTAAACCCGCGATTATGGTACCAAAGATTAAAAGCAGAATTGATAGCACTATTCCTCCAAAAGCACCTGAAACTGCTCCATTTACCATTCCGTTTGCTGCATCTCCTCCAACCATGTAACCAACCAGCATACCTGCAATAAGAATACCAATGAAGAATCCCCATGCAGGGATTATAACTCCAAAAATCGCCCCAAAAACTATTGAAAGTACAAAACCAACAATTACAGCACTCCAGTTTATCATAGGATCACCTCAGATATTCAAATTCTTCATAATATTTCTTTGACCTCTATTCTTAATATTTTTTTCCTTTTCATCCAGGAAGAGGAATTAAAAAGGGCATATCTTAATTTTATCAATATTAACCCCTTATAAAGCGGATAACAACTCAAATCATCATCCTATATCCCAATTTCCATTGATTAAAATAGTTTGTATTAATTTCAGTAATAAATAAAAACTAAAGATCCTATAATAACACTTGAATTCAAAATTTTAGATCACGGCAAGAACTTAGGATAAGATGATGAAAATGACGTGGACCCTCATAAAAAACGGGACTCTAATAGATGGAACAGGTACAGATCCCATTGAAAATGCTGCAGTGCTTATAAAAGATAACACAATCCAGAGAGTAGGGCCTGAAAACTCCATTAAAATTCCCAAAGGAACAGATATCCTCGATGCAGGTGGCGGTTTCATTATGCCCGGTTTTATAGACGCCCACATCCACGTCATGGCAAACGGATTCAACAGAGAGGACACAATTTACGATCCACTATCCTTCTACTTCTACAGGGCCGTTGAAAATTTAAGACTCACCCTTGATGCTGGAATAACGAGTGTGCGTGATGCAGGGCTTGCAGATGCAGGGGTTAAAATGGCCGTTGAAAAAGGCATTATAAAGGGTCCAAGGCTTCAGATATGCGTCACACCACTATCCATAACAGGAGGCCACTTCGATTTCTGGCTCAAATCAGGGTACGATGTCAAAGTTACTTATCCCGGCTATCCAGACAGTATCTGTGATGGTGTTGAAGGGGTTAGGAAGAAAGTGCGGGAAGTGCTTCGTGCAGGCGCAGAGGTCATCAAAGTTATGGTGACCGGAGGAATTATGAGCGCAAACGACGGACCTGAAGCTGCACAGTTCACACAAGAAGAACTGAGGGTTGTTGTTGAAGAAGCCAGTTTTAAGGACAATATTAATGTAATGGCACATGCTCATGGAGTTCAGGGTATGAAAAATGCGATTGATGCTGGTGTTCATTCCATTGAGCACGGAACCTACCTCGATGATGAGATAATCAACATGATGCTCGAAAATGGAACATTTCTGGTTCCAACCCTCATGGCGAACAAAAACATTAAAGAACTGGCGCTACAGGGCAAAACAAGAGAATGGGAAACTGAGGCTGCCCTGAAGGTCTTCGATATTCAGAAGGAAAACATCAAGAGGGCTTACCATGCAGGGGTTAGAATTGCAATGGGCACGGATTGTGGTGTTGTTGAGCACGGAACCAACCTCAAGGAGCTTGCACTTCTCTGTGAAATAGGTATGAATCCGATGGAAGCTATCGTTGCAGGAACAAAAACTGGAGCAGAATGTATGGGATGGGACAGTGAATTGGGCACAGTTGAGGAGGGTAAACTTGCAGACATTGTAATAAGCAGAATCAACCCTCTGCGGGATGCTGAAGCACTTGGAAATCCTGAAAACATCGTTGTGGTTATTAAAGACGGTGAAATTGTCAAGGATACCCTTGAATCTATATCTAAAAAGAGTTTCTCATCCTTTGATAATATTTAAATGAATTAAAATGAAGATGATTGAAGGTTGCTTCTCTTAAACTCTATCATCAAACACATGAATCAGTATAACGATTACATAACACATGTTATAATATTGATCGGTACTTAAAAAGTTCAGGAAGATGCGGAATATGGATAAAAAAACTAAAAAAAAGGCAAATATTAAGATATCAGGAATGAGTTGTGCTTCCTGCGCCCTGAACGTTGAAAAATCCCTTGAAAAAATGGAAGGAGTTGATGAGGCCCATGTTAACCTCGGTACGGAGGAGGCCACAGTTGAGTACGACTCTGAAAAGCTCGGGCTCAACCAGCTTGAGGACGCAGTTGAGGACGCAGGTTACGGTGTTGTCAACGAGAAGGTTACCATCAAGGTTGGTGGTATGAGCTGTGCAATGTGTGTTAAGGCAATAGAGGACGTTCTGGGCAAACTGGATGGTGTGAGCAGTGTGAACGTTAACCTTGCATCTGAAAAGGCCTACGTTACCTACAACCCCAGAATGGTAACTGTTGCAGATATGAGGGATGCAATAAATGACCTGGGCTACCAGTACCTTGGGGTTGAGGGGGAAGAAACAGAGGACCTGGAAGAAAAATTACGATTAGAGGATCTTAATGGTAAAAGAAACCGTATAATTGTTGGTTTTGGATTTTCCATTCCATTGATGGTGTTGATGTACTCAAACATCATGCTTCCAATTCCAATGTCAGAGTTCATGCTCATTGTTTCAATAGTTCCATTCATTTACGTGAGCTATCCAATATTCAAAGCCGCTTACAGGGCCCTTCGTAACAGGAATCTGGACATGGACGTTATGTACTCCATGGGTATAGGTGTTGCATTCGTCTCAAGCGTCCTTGGAACCTTCAGCATAGTTCTAACACCGGAATTCATGTTCTATGAAACTGCCTTAATGCTTGCTGCATTTCTAATGATGGGAAGGTGGCTTGAAACTCGTGCAAAGGGCAACACATCAACTGCCATTAAAAAACTCATTGGAATGCAGCCAAAAACAGCCACCATCATCAAGGAAGGATCAGAGGTTCAGATACCCATAGAAGAGGTTGAGGTGAATGATACCGTGGTTGTAAAACCCGGCGAAAGGATCCCGGCAGACGGTGAGGTTGTTGAGGGTGAAAGTTACGTTGATGAATCCGCAATAACAGGAGAACCAGTGCCTGTATTTAAAAAGAACGGTTCAAAGGTTGTTGGTGGAACCATCAACAAAAACGGGGTTTTGAAGTTCAAAGCCCTGAAGATCGGAAGGGACACAGTACTCTCACAGATAATAAAACTCGTTGAAACTGCCCAGGGTTCAAAACCCCCTGTGCAGAGGATAGCAGACCGTGCTGTGACCTACTTCATACCAACGGTTTTAACCATCGCAGTTGCTGCATTCGTTGTATGGTACGTTTTACTTGGAAGCCCATTGCTCTTTGGACTCACAGTCCTCATATCCATCCTTGTTGTGGCATGTCCATGTGCCCTGGGTCTTGCAACACCAACGGCAGTGACAGTTGGTATTGGAAGGGGAGCTGAACTTGGAATACTCGTTAAAAATGGTGAATCCCTTGAAGTATCAGAAAAACTCACAACCATACTCTTCGATAAAACAGGGACACTCACCAAGGGTGAACCTGAGGTTACAGATGTTTTAGAAATTGGTGTGGATGAAGATTCCATTTTACAGTTGGCTGCAAGCGTTGAGAACAACTCTGAACATCCACTTGCAGATGCCGTTGTTAAAAAGGCCCGTGAAAGGGGGATGGACATCTTTAAAACCAATGAATTTGATAGTTTCGGTGGAAAGGGTGTTAAGGCTATTGTTGATGATGAGGGAGATAGTAAAACTGTTTTTGTTGGAAACAGGGCACTTTTCAAGGAACAAAAAATTCCACTGGACACGAAGATCGAAGCTGAAATCCTTAAAATTGAGAACAATGGCAAAACCGCAGTTTTGATTGGTATCAACAGTGAAATGAAAGGCATAATTGGTATCGCAGACACCCTAAAGGATGGTACTGTGGCTGCCATAGGGGAGCTCAAAAGGATCGGCCTCAAGGTGGCAATGATAACAGGGGACAACCAGAGAACTGCAGATGCCATTGCAAAACAGGTTGGAATTGATGTTGTTATTGCAGAAGTCCTTCCACAGGACAAGGCAGCCCAGGTCAAGTCACTGCAGGATGAGGGAGAAGTTGTTGGATTTGTAGGGGACGGAATAAACGATGCACCCGCCCTTGCCCAGGCAGACGTTGGAATTGCCATTGGAAGTGGAACCGATGTTGCAATAGAAAGTGGAGACATAGTACTCATCAAGGATGACCTCCAGGATTCTGTTGCAGGGGTACAGCTTTCAAGGAAGGTTATGGGCAGGATAAAACTGAATTTATTCTGGGCCTTTGCCTACAACGTTGTTCTGATACCAGTGGCTGCAGGGGCACTTTACCCTGCATTCGGTATAACCTTTAGGCCCGAGTATGCAGGACTAGCAATGGCATTAAGCTCTGTTACTGTTGTTAGCCTTTCATTGCTGCTTAAAGGATATGTTCCTCCGGTTAAAAACCTTAAAAAATCCTGAAAATATCAGATTATCTTTTTCAATCCATAAAAAATTTAGATTATAAAATTCAATGTTATATAGGTAACAAAAAAGAGTGAGGTGAGTTGTATGACAGTGGATCCCATATGTAAAATGGATGTGGATGAAAAAACAGCTAAATGGATGAGTGAATACAAAGGCAAGAAGTACTACTTCTGTGCCCCTGGCTGCAAGAAAACCTTTGATGAAGAACCTGAAAAATATGCAGAGGAGTAAATGCGAAATTGGAGGGATTGTTGTGGGACTGTTAGATTCTGTAGCTAAAAAAGCCACCAAGGAACTTGAAAAACAGGTCAAAGAGAAAGGCGGAAAAGAAATCGAAAAACAGGCTAAAAAAGAGATGAAAAAGAGGTTCAAGATTTAATTCAAATTTTGAACCTTAATTTTTTCTTATTTTTTGTTTTAAGATTTAAAATATTATTATTTCGTTTTATATGCAAATTTTAACATCAAAAAGTTTTATAAAGATTTTTGAAAAGGACATTTTGCAGTTCCAAGAGCCAAATACGTTCGTAGATACACGAACAACAATATTTATATATTAGTTCGTATACACTCATACTATCTAAGTTGATGCGAAGAAAGTTGGGAGTGATAATATGAAAGCCGAAGATTACTGCAAAAAATGTCCAGAATGTGGGTCTGTTGATAAAAACATTGACATAGTGAAGGTTCCAAAAAAAACAGAGGGCATTCCAGAGGATGTTCTGAAAAAGGCTCAAGAATCTGGAAAACTGACCATCATCCGCTGCAGCAACTGCAGACACATATTTGAGTATGCTAAGGACAGTAAAATGGATGTGGAGTTTAAAAAGATATGCATCCAATAAAAAGATTTTTTTCATTATTTAACTTATTTTAACCGTCCAAATTGAAAATATATTAAATATATTAAAAAATAGGCTAAAAAACTTGAATTAATAATTT
>ENA-UOOE01003031-UOOE01003031.1-fermentation-metagenome-genome-assembly--contig:-NODE-3031-length-11158-cov-4.726741_pt1 | contig 11158 bp, 9 predicted proteins | sample MGYA00245776_ERZ724021 | MGnify/ENA primary metagenome ERZ724021 (study PRJEB28704, sample SAMN03018321) | fermentation metagenome | biome: anthropogenic terrestrial biome; feature: soil; material...
GATGCTATTGATATAAAATCATTTTCTGATTTTATATCAATAGCATCTTGTAAAAGCCTTTGAAGAACAGCAGCAAAGACTCCAACCACAATTGAGGCAAAAATAAAAATAACTGGGAATCCCATGAAGCCTGGAGCGTCGTCTGCATCCGCTATAGGAACTACGAATGGTATGAGTACTGCATATATAATACTGATTGTGATTGCACAGTATTTTATATTCTTTAAAGCCTTTATAGATAATTCCGAGAAAGCTTTGTTCTTGTCAATATAGCTTAAAAGCTTTAAAGCCTGATATAGAGCAAAGAAAAATGTTATTGCCGATGCATACACACCTATTAAAATGGGATAGTGCAAATAATCTGCAACTAAAGGCAACCAAAATATACACAAAGCAAGAACCGGAATTCCAATAAGAAAAACAGCTATCCTTAAGAAAATTGTTGAACATCGTTTCATAAAAAGCACCTCACTTTTAATTTATGTATAGGATAACATATTTTTTACTGTTTATCAATAAATATTTATTGATTTTTATATAGAGTTAAAGGGTTGCAATCCGATTTACAATTGAGCTTCAAGAAAAAAACAGTCAGGTTCCATCTTAATGTACTCAAAACACTAATTTATATATAAAAAGATATTACATTTAAAATTAATAATAATTTTAAATGTAATATCTTATACTTTTTGTGGTTTCAATAGCCTCAAATACCCTTGTATAATCTTTTTTAAGCTATGATTATATTATCTTGTTTTATTATTTACTTGGTCTTGGATGTTTTACCTGAGCCTGAGCTGCCGCTAATCTTGCTACCGGAACTCTAAAAGGAGAACAAGATACATAATCAAGCCCTACATTGTGGAAAAATTCTACTGAAGAAGGATCTCCGCCATGTTCTCCACATATTCCAAGATGTATATCTGGCCTTGTTTTTTTACCTAACTGTACAGACATTTCAACCAGCTTTCCTACTCCAACCTGATCTAATTTTTCAAATGGATCAAATTCATACACTTTTTTTTCATAATAATCATTTAGGAATTTACCTGCATCATCTCTTGAGAATCCAAAAGTCATTTGAGTTAAGTCATTAGTACCAAAGGAAAAAAATTCTGCTTCTTTGGCTATTTCATCTGCTGTAATGGCAGCCCTTGGAATTTCTATCATAGTTCCAATTTTATACTTTAAATCTACTTTTTCTTTTTGTATTATTTCATCTGCTATTTTTACAACTATATCCTTAACATATTTTAACTCTTTTATTTCTCCTACAAGAGGTATCATTATCTCAGGCACTATATTATACCCTTTTCTTTTCTTAACATCTATAGCCGCTTCAATAATAGCCCTAGTCTGCATCTCTGCTATTTCAGGATATGAAACAGTCAATCTACAGCCTCTATGTCCCATCATAGGATTAAATTCATGCAGTGATTCTATAGTATCCTTTAATTCCTGAAAACTTATATCCATATCCTCAGCTAAATTTTTTATATCCTCAGTTTCACTTGGAAGAAACTCATGTAACGGCGGATCTAAAAATCTAATTGTCACAGGTTTATCTTCCATGGCTTCATATATCCCAATAAAGTCTCCCTTCTGTCTTGGAAGCAATTTATTTAACGCTTTTCTTCTTTGTTCTTCCGTTTTTGACACTATCATTTCTCTTACTTCCGATATTCTGTCTTCATCAAAAAACATATGCTCTGTCCTACAAAGCCCTATTCCCTGCGCTCCAAATTCAATAGCCTGCTTAGCATCTTTTGGTGTATCCGCATTTGTCCTAACCTTTAAATATCTTATATTATCTGCCCAATCCATAAAAATTTCAAAATATCCCGATATCTCAGGTGACACTGTTTTTATAGCTTCTCCATATACATTGCCGGTACTTCCGTCTAATGATATGTAGTCTCCCTCTTTATAAGTTTTATTTAAACTGCGGAGACTTTTGGTACTTTCATCTATGATTAAGCCACCACATCCAGCTACACAACAAGTTCCCATACCTCTAGCTACAACAGCAGCATGGGATGTCATTCCTCCTCTAATAGTAAGTATTCCTTCTGAAGCTGCCATTCCTTCAATATCCTCTGGAGATGTCTCAAGTCTTACAAGTATTACTTTTTCACCTTCATCATGGTGTCTTTTAGCATCTTCCGCTGTAAAATATATTTTACCACAAGCAGCTCCTGGAGATGCTGGAAGCCCTTTAGCTATTACAGTTGCTTTTTTTAATTCCTCACTATGAAAATTAGGATGAAGCAAGGTATCTAATTGTTTAGGCTCTACTTTAAGTATAGCTTCCTTTTTAGTAATAAGCCCTTCTTCCACCATATCCACTGCTATTTTAAGAGCAGCTTGAGCTGTTCTTTTCCCATTTCTAGTCTGAAGAAAATACAAAGTACCCTGCTCTATAGTAAACTCCATATCTTGCATATCCTTATAGTGACTCTCTAATTTTTGAGCTATATCCATAAATTCAGAGTAACACTCTGGAAGATCCTCTTTTAACTTAGTTATAGGTTCCGGTGTTCTTATACCTGCAACTACATCTTCTCCTTGTGCATTTATAAGATACTCGCCAAATATAGATTTTTCTCCTGTAGCAGGATTCCTGGTAAAAGCAACTCCTGTACCTGAAGTTTCTCCCATATTTCCAAATACCATAGATTGAACATTTACTGCAGTTCCCCATTTACCTGAAATATCATTAAGTCTTCTATAAACTACAGCCCTTGGATTTTCCCAAGAGTTAAAGACAGCTGTAACAGATTGAATCAGTTGTTCCTGTGGTTCTTGTGGAAAATCTTTTCCTATTTCATTTTTATAAAGATCTTTAAACTTTTTAATTATATTAATTAAATCAGATGAATCTAAATCCTTATCAAATTCAACACCTTTTGCATCCTTGGTACTTTCTAGTATATCTTCAAATTTCCTCTTTTCAATGCCCTTAACTACATCGGAAAACATCTGAATAAATCTTCTATAGGAATCATAAGCGAATCTTTCATTACCTGTTAATTTAGCCAGTCCTTTTACAGTATCATCATTCAGTCCTAAATTCAATATAGTATCCATCATTCCAGGCATAGAAACTCTGGCCCCTGATCTTACTGAAACTAAAAGCGGATTTTCTATACTTCCAAATTTTTTACCTGTAGTCTCCTCTATACCTTTTAATGAAGCATAAATTTGATCTATAATATATGATGATATTACTTTTCCATCTTCATAGTATTTAATACATGCTTCTGTAGATATAGTAAATCCAGCTGGAACAGGTATTCCCAAATTTGTCATTTCAGCTAAATTAGCCCCTTTGCCCCCTAACAAATTTTTCATGCTAGCATTTCCTTCATTAAAGAGATACACATACTTTTTATTTTCCATAGGACATATTCTCCTTTATTTACAATATTTTACATATAATTTTATACATATGAGCAGATAATTAAACTGCTCACTGGCTCTATTTATTTTCCCCTATTTTTACAAAAAGTCTTGTTATATTTGTCTTTGAAACTTTTCCTATAATTTTAAGAATTTCATTATTTGATTCGTCATAAGATCTTTCTACCACGGGAAGACTATCTACCTCATGTTCCATTATCTTCTGAGCTGCCAAATATGCAGCATCTTCTTTTTCTACAAACACTATGTTGGGCATTCTAGTCATTATTATACCCACTGGTATTTTATGCATATCACTACTTCCTATAGCTATCTTTAAGAAATCCTTTCTTGAAACAGCTCCTGTAAGAATCCCTTTATTCTCTATAAACAAAGTTCCTACATCATTTAAAAACAAATATACTATGGCATCATACACTGTAGTATTCTCATCCAACATTACAGGTTTTGACATTATATCCTTTACTTTTATATTCATAATATAATCATATACTAAACTGTATGAAGGTTTTTTAGAATATATATATCCTACCTTAGGTTTTGCCTCTAATATACCTGTCATAGTAAGTATAGCTAAATCCGGTCTGAGTGCCGCCCTTGTAACATTTAATTTATTTGCAAGCTGTTCACTAGTTATAGGCGCATGTTCCTTTACCAATTCTATTATTTTCTCTTGCCTTGATGATAGTTTAATGATGTCCACCCTCTCTCTCTATAGTAAATTAAATAATTGTGCAAGCATTTACTAAGAGGAATTTAGTATAAGTTTCCAAAGTTATATTCCCTATAAGTTATTATACCATATATATGTGGGTGAATAGTATATGATTTCATTCTTTACTGAAAATTGTCATTATAATTAAAACTATTACTATCCATATTTACACAAACAATAGTCTTTAATACAGCTGTCTTTGATATATATTATAAATATAATATTTACTCTTTGTGTTCCTTATTATCCCTGCCATACTCTTTTTCTTCCTCATCTATATCATCAAACTTTACAGTATATTTATATGTGTTCTTATCCTCTTCTTTTTCTTTATTGGAGAATTTATCCTTAACTGAAGAGGCTGCATCATATACCTTATCTTTCATGTCATTTACTGTATTTCTAACCCCATTTTTTATTATCTTATTCACTACTTCTACTGTCCCATCATCTTTCGTTATTTCTATAGTTACTTTAGTAATTACAGCGGTCAATATACCTATAGCTATCAGTGGTGGCCATATGAGAGCTGTTAAAGTTGCTGCAATGCCTGCATTTACAGGAATATCTACTACTACTCTGTCATCTTTTTTTATTTTTATCCTATTTACATTTCCCTTATTCACTAAATCTTTTAGCCATTGTAGAAATTCATCCTTTGTTGTATACAAATTATCTTTATAAGATTTTTTATTCTGTTCTATATATATAAGTGCATCAACTACATTGGCATCACAAAATTCCAATGCCTCTTTTGCCTCGGAATAGGTTACTCCAGTTCTTTCTCTTATAATATCAATTTTTTCTAATGTTACTTCACTCATATTTTTCTCTCCTTTTTTAGACTTTATTCTTTTCAAAACTTATAAGATTCCTTAAAATATTTAAACTTTTAGGTTTCCTAAAATAATTTTGAGAAATAATAAGTGTCAAAACTTTATATAATTCTTCTTTCACTTCTTTAGTTAAAACAACCCTATACACATTTTCCATAGAAATATTAGACAGGTACTTTAATGCACTACAGGTAGGATAACTTATATGCATGCTGTTTTTTTTATCACATTCCCTACAAATCCCTCCTAAATACTGAAGATGTAGATATTCAAAAGATGTAATTTTTTTTCTGCATAAAGCACAATAATCAAAATTAAGTCCATATCCTGTAGTTTTTAAAATTTTCAACTCAAAAGTTCTTGCTAAAGTTTCAATATCTACTGCGTGACTCCTTATAAGATAAAAAGAAGTAGCTAAATACCTAAAAAGTTCCCTGCTACTCTCCCCATCATCCATTGCTATATCTGTAAGTTCACAAAAATAAGAAGCATAAGTTAAGTCAGTTAAATCATTCAATAAATCTTGAAATGAATCTATTAAACTGCTCTCATTTATCACATACAAACTTTTTCCTTTATAAACCACATAATCTCCATAACAAAATTGAAGAGTAGTAGAAAATAGCGGACTTCTGGTCTTTTTAGAACCTTTAGCTATAGTAGATATTTTACCAAGTTTTTCAGTAAAAAGCCATACTAACTTATCTGATTCTTTTATATCCTGTGTCTTTATAATTATAGCTCTAGTTTTAAATATAGCCAGAAAATCATCCCCCATTTTAATTTAGTATATCCTTTATTTAAAAATAAATTTCTATATTAACTTATTTATATCCTAACTCTTTTAACAACCTATCACTGTCTCTCCATTCTTTTTTAACCTTAACCCAAACCTCTAAATAAACCTTTGAATCCAAAAATTTTTCAATATCTTCTCTGGCATAAGTAGATATTTTTTTTAACATAGTTCCTTTTTTTCCTATTATTATTCCCTTATGAGATTCTTTTTCACAAAGTATAGTAGCCTCTATATTATACAATCCCTTAGAATTTTTTTTCATAGAGAGTATATCTACAGCTATACCATGAGGCACTTCTTTTGAAAGAAGTCTAAGCGCTTTTTCTCTTATAATCTCGCTTACTACAAATTTTTCCTGTTTATCTGTAATCATATCATCCGGATAATATTTAGGTCCCTCCGGCATATACTTTACCATAAGTTCTACAAGTTCCTTCACATTTTTTTGTTTTAATGCAGATATTGGTATAATTTCAGCAAAATCAAAAATCTCTGAATAATTTTTTAAAGTCTCAGCTACTTTTTCCTGTGGATTTTCGTCTATCTTATTTACCACTAAAAATACAGGTATATTTTCTTTTTTAAGTTGTTCTAAAATATATCTGTCTCCTTTTCCAACTTCTACATCAGGAGTTATTAAAAAGAGTATTAAATCCACATCCTTAACAGAATTTTCCGCAATTTTCACCATATAATTTCCAAGCTTATGTTTAGGTTTATGTATACCTGGCGTATCTACAAAAATCAGCTGAAAATCATCTCTAGTCAAAATAGTCTGTATACTATTTCTGGTAGTCTGTGGTTTACAAGATACAATAGATAGTTTTTCTCCCATAATACTGTTTAACAATGTAGATTTTCCTACATTAGGTCTTCCTACGATTGTAATAAATCCTGATTTAATCATAAACTTTCTCCCTATTTTCCAAATGTTTTTTTATAAATGCATATGGTAAAATTTCTTCTAACTTTTTTACTATATACTCATTCTCATTCTTCACCAATATAATTTCCATATCTTTCTGCGCGAACTCTGAAATTACTTGTCTGCATATGCCACAGGGATAAGTATAGTCTTTATTCGATCCTACTATTGCAATAGCCTTTAAATCCCCATGTCCTTCCGAAATAGCCTTAAATATAGCAGTTCTCTCTGCACAATTAGTAGCTCCATAAGAGGCATTTTCTATATTGCAACCCGTATATAAACTTCCATCTCCCGTTAGTACAGCTGCTCCAACTTTAAATTTAGAATAAGGAGCATAGGCAAGTTTTTTCGCAGCAACAGCTTCAGAAATCAACTTCTTATAATCCATATTATTCCTCCCTGAAAATATAGACTTTACACTTAAATAAACCTTCCTATCCAAATATCCTAAAAAGAAAGACCGTTATTAAAGTTCCAAATATTCCTCCATAAATCACCTCCATTACAGAATGGGCTTCCGAATCTACTCTGCTCTGTGCTACTATAAAAGCTAAAAGGTAACTTAAAATAACTACTGCTAATTGTCCTGTTATTAAAGCTATGATAGTAGCTATGGAAAAAGCTAGGGCACTGTGTCCACTTGGCATGCCTCCTTTAAGGGGAGTACCCTCTCCAAAGACAGCTTTTACACCTATAGTAGCTATACATACCACTGTCAATATTATAAATATAGTATAAGGACTTGTACTTTTAACTTTTTTCATAACTATAAAATTGATATACTCTAATTTATCTCCAAATACTATATATCCTACAGCTATAGCATTTGCCGCAGTAATCAGTACTGCTCCTGCCGCTACATTTTTTGCAATTTTCACCAGTGGGTGATAATAATTGGTAGTAGCATCTATTGCAAATTCTACCGCTGTATTAAAAAGTTCAGCTGTAATAACCATACTTATAGTTATTATTATGGCTAGTATTTCTGATTTACTTAGGTCATAAAAAAAACATATAATCAACACTAAAAGAGCTACTGTCATGTGTATTCTCATATTTCTCTGGGTTCTAACAGAATATATTATACCCTCAATAGCATAGTTAAAACTATCCAATAACTTTTTTACCTTCATGACTACTCCTCATTTTATCAAATTAAAATTTACATAGTGCTACATAATCATAATTTAACCTTCTTTAGAATGTATTCTTCCCTTTGCCTCATAATTTTTTTATCAATATGCTCTATATGATCATATCCTAAAAGATGAAGCACTGAATGCACTATTAAATAACAAGTCTCTCTAAAAAATGAATGTCTAAATTCTTTACTTTGTTCTTCACATTTTTCAAGGGATATAACAATATCTCCCAGTACTAAATTTCCATCATTCATATCATATTCAGGAAATTTATGATTTAAGTAAACCTCTTTAAATACTTTGCCTTCTGGATATTCCAACATAGGAAAGGACAAAACATCAGTTATTTTATCTATACTTCTATTTTCTCTATTTATATTTTTTATATTCTCATTATCTACAAATACAACACTTATTTCACAGGGAAGATTCACTTTCTCTTCCTTTAAAGCACATTCTATACTACTTGTAACAATCTTTTCAAGCTCTTCCGTCACTTCTATTTTATCCTGTCTGTTATCTAAAAAAATCATTTTTTTCCTCCCTGTCTTAATACGTTAAATTTTTGTAATTGTGCCACATGTTTTTTAGAAAACTTATCCTCCGGGTATTCTATTCTATGGTGATATATACCAATTAGCACTGTCAAAAAAGCTTTTTTTATTCTACTTATATCTCTTAAAGTAAGGTCACAATCATCAAGCTGTCCCTCATTTAACCTATCCTTAAATATATTATCTATCATCTGTGTAATTTTAGCCTCATCAGGTTCATTTATAGATCTTACCGCCGCTTCCACTCCATCAGCTAACATTATTATACCTGATTCTTTTGTTTTAGGGATAGGTCCTGAATATTTAAAATCCTCTTCATTTATATTTTCAATTTCTTTGCTTGAATTTTTCATAGTTAAATAAAAATACTTTACAATAGACGTACCATGATGTTCTTCTATAATATCTTTTATTATCTTAGGTAGTTTATACTCTTTGGCCATCTCAGAACCATCTTTCACATGAGATATTATTATTAAAGTACTCAGATTAGGTGTTAATTTATCATGTGGATTATCTTTGCCTAATTGGTTTTCCTTGAAAAAATAGGGCCTTTTTATTTTACCTATATCATGATAATAAGCTGCCACTCTAGCTAAAAGAGAATTACCCCCTACTTCTTCTGCAACCACTTCTGCTAAATTCCCTACCATTATACTGTGATGATAAGTTCCAGGTGCCTCCATGAGCAATCTTTTTAAAAGCGGTGCATTAGGATTTGAAAGTTCTAGAAGTTTTATAGTGGTTACTATATCAAATGCACTTTCAAATAAAGGTAAAAATCCTATAACTAAAATTCCAGAAACTATACTTGCACTTCCAGTATATATACCTTTTTGAACCACATCCAGTATATTACTACTAAGCAAAAATCCCATGGAAAAAGTAAGTGTAATATTTATAATAAATACATACAAAGAAGCAATTAATATATCATTTCTCTGCTGCATTTTCTTAAGTATAATAGAACCTACTACTGAATTCACAATAGCTAGCATAGTTATATCTAAATTGAAGCCTAATGCCACATTTATCAAAACACAATTCAATACACTTAAGGTTAAAGATATTCTATGATTAACTAATAACGCCATTATCATGGGTATAAAGGTAATAGGCATCAAAAATGGAGAAATCATTACTACAATTCTAGATAATAATATAGCTATACAATTTAACATATTTATCATGATAATCATTTTTACATCTTCAAAAACTTTTTTATGATATTTATAAATATAAATCCACTGTAATAATAGCACCAATACTACCAATACCGCTAATGATAAATATATATGCCACTGGAAATAAGGGCTATTGTTTAAAAGGCCTAAATCTTTCAATATTTGTATTTGATGTTCTGTTACCGGTTCTCCTTCTTTTACTATGCTCTGATCTTTTTTTATCATAACATAAGAAACTTTTTTTTCAGCTTCTTTTCTTAATTCTTCGGTTTTTTCCTTGTCATAAAAAAAATTAGGTGAGATCTGAGAATATCCTATATCAGTAGCCAACGTTCTTAAATCTTTAGACAAGTCAGAAGTGGTTACCTTTAACAATATGTTCTCCTGGGCTTTTTTAATATCTTCCTGGTTATCACTTTGCGTATTATCACTTATATTGCTATTATCATATATATCGCTTAGGGTTTTCTGCAGGAAATCCTGAAGTTTTTTCATATCATCTTTATCAAGTGCTATTACAGCTTTATAGGTATCATCTGTTACATTCATACTATATTCACTCTTTAGTTTTTCTAATTTATCCTTGTCTTCTAACTGTGAATCTTTTAATTGACTTGCTTTTGTAAAAAACCCACTTAGATTGTTCAATATGCTAGTCTTCACTTCAGGATTTTTATTATATTGAATAGGTACAGAATCAATAGTTTGCTGCAATTTAGTCTCTGTGGATAATTCATCCTTTACTTCCCTTGGAGCTTTTATATCAACTTTTGGAATATCCCCTACCTTCAAATTATATCTTTTTGCTGTAAGTCCAGTGACAAGTAAAGAATAAATAAATATAAAGCTTACTATAAAAACAATTATCTTATTAATATTTTTACCTAAAAAAAATCTTTTCAATGATAATTTTTTCAATGAAAATCACCCTTTGTTTTCTATATTTATCTTCTAAATGTTAGTTTTATTCTTTATCCGTATCTTCAATCTTATCCTGAACTGCTATATTTTCTTCTGCTATAACCTGGACTTTAACTTTACAGGAATCTCCTTGCTCATAAGTAACTATTTTATCTAAAATATTTATAGATTTATCTAAATTAGAACATATTTTCTTATACAACTTATCTCCAGTATCTTTCACTATTTTTTGTGAGTCACCTTTTACCGTAATTTCTTTAACTTCAAAATAAGTTTCTTTCCTTAACATGAATTTACTTTCCTCTATTTTATCATAATTATTAAATTTGTTATCATTTTTTTTTAAATACAGTTTTTTATTCCCCAGACTAATATAATAATTTTGTATTTTCTTACCTGTTCTTTGTTTCTTTATACTATTTATATTTACTGTTTCTGTATCTTCATATAGGGTTCTACATATGACATATCCTCCCGCAGCAACGCTATAAGTGGCGGATTCTTGTCCTTGTTCTCCTTTTACAAGTATCTGTCCTTTTTTTACATCATCTCCTATTTTTACAACTGGAGTACCTAGTGTAGTATATATTCTTAATACCTTTCCATCCTTCTTAGCCACTAAATTACATGGGTTGTCTTCTTTAATTATATTAGGTGGA
>ENA-UOOE01003032-UOOE01003032.1-fermentation-metagenome-genome-assembly--contig:-NODE-3032-length-11154-cov-3.361114_pt1 | contig 11154 bp, 9 predicted proteins | sample MGYA00245776_ERZ724021 | MGnify/ENA primary metagenome ERZ724021 (study PRJEB28704, sample SAMN03018321) | fermentation metagenome | biome: anthropogenic terrestrial biome; feature: soil; material...
ACTCATCTCTTCGCTTTCCCAATTGCCCTAATTGCCCTGGCTTTAACTGATTTTTTTAGACTTGGTTTTCTCATACCAATTTTCATACAATCACCTCATTCATAATAATTTTGGGTATAAAAAGAGCTGAGGTTTTCCTCTCAGCTCTGATTTTTTGTTTAATTTTTGTTATATCTATAATTCCGCCACCCCACGGGGATTGCAGGATACATATATAATGTTCTGGTGCGTTGAATTTTATAACATAATCTAGAGCCGCTAGGTGCACTCCTGATCTTAGAGGACCTAGTATTATTAGATCTGGCTTTTTATCAATGGTTCCTATTTATATTATTTTTCTATTTTTTCAACTCTTAAATCACGATATTTCTTTCCGATAGTATTTCCGTTTTTACTTTCCATAATAGATGTATACAACATAGAAACAATAATAAATATAATAAGTAATACTGATCCTTTATATTCGCTCACAATTTTAAGCCCTAAAAGCTTTAATATTACTCTATTAAAAATTAAAAGTCCTACTAATGAAATACCTGTTACAACAATAGTATCAATTAAAATAGCCATAAAGCTATTTTTAAATGAAACCCCTTTAGTTTCTTTCTTATGTGCTTCTTCTATACTATCTGAATTTTCTCCTGCAGCCTTTAAATTTTCCTTTGCTATATTATTTTCAACTTCTTCGTTCTTTATTTCATGATTTTCTTCTGACATGTAAAATTCCTCCATTCTTTTATAATGCATAATCCATATAAATATTATTATGCAATAGTATTTAGATAATGTAAATACATTGACTAATATAAATTTAAGTATTAGAATATAAACCGTGCAAAAAATCCTTCAATTATATATAGGAATTAGATATATATATTTTTATTGTTTGTTTCCAGTTTATTCACATATTGTTATAATGAAATACATAACTTTATCATATACTTTTTAATGTTAGGTTAAGGTTAGTTTAATTTTTTACATAGAATGAGAGTATTTTTTGGGGGGCAATTATCAAATGAGTAAAATTTCAAGTAAAATATTGAATTATTTAGATATTATATTTTTTATAGTGTTTATCAGCATAAAGCTTTTGTGTTTTGGAGGACAAATTGAAACAGGATATTTTTCATATAAAAATCTTTTTTCTCCTGTATTTGCTTCAGTTATAATTTTAGCCTCTTTGGCTTTTTTATTTAATACAAAGGGTAGAAGAAAGTTTCTTTTTATATGCAATTTAATTATAAGTTTGTTTATTATTATTGATTTAAATTATTTTAGGTATTTTAAAGATGTTATTTCCATACCTGCAATTATTAACGGTCTTCTATTAGGGCCTGTGAAATCTAGTATTGAAAACTTATTCAAAGCAACTGATTTGCTTTATGTTTTAGACTTGGTTGTATTCTCTATACTACGCAAACATTCTAAATATGGTAAAAGGTATAGTAAAAAATATAGCAAAAAGGTTAATTTACCTTTTTCACAAAGATTAGTTCCTTTTTTATGCTTATTTATTTTAGGAGCATCAATGAATACTGTTAGTTTTATTAAGCTTTCAAAAGAACAGCCTAGATTGATTAGTACTATGTATAATAAAGTATATATAGCCAAAAACTTAGGGGATTTAAATTATCACTATCTGGATATTTTTAATTCCTTGAGTAATTCCATAAGTAAAAAAGCCCCTGTATCAGCACAGGCTCAAGAGGAAGTAAAGGGCTTTCTGCAAACTAATTCAGAAAAGCCTACAGAAAACTTAAAAGGTGCAGGAGTGGGAAAAAATTTAATAGTAATTCAGGTGGAAGCCCTTCAAGCTTTTCCAATAAATCGGAAGGTTAATGGAGTGGAAATCACACCAAATTTAAATAAATGGATTAAAAAAAGTGCGTATTTTAATAATTATTTTTATCAAACTGCTGCTGGCGGAACCTCTGATGCTGAGTTTTTATCAAATAACTCTCTTTATCCAACAGATTCAGGTTCAGTAACCTATATGTATACAGGAAATGAATTTAATGCATTGCCAAAAGCTATGGTAAATGAAGGCTATACCACTGCTGCTTTTCATGGCTACAGAGAAAGCTTTTGGAATAGAAATATAATGTATCCTAAATATGGCTTCCAAAATTTCTATGGCGAAAAAAGCTATAATATTGACGAAAAAATTGGGCTAGGTTTAAGTGATAAATCCTTTTTTAATCAAGCTTTTGAAAAAATAAAGGCATTGCCACAGCCATATTATTCCTTTATGGTTACCTTGTCCAGTCATTTCCCTTATGATGATGTTACAAAATATGGGGATTTTAATGTAGAAGATTTAGATGGCACGCTAGTTGGAAATTATTTAAAAGCTATACATTATACAGATGAACAGTTGGGTATGTTTTTGGATAAATTGGATAAGGAAGGAATAACCAAGAATTCCATAATTGTTGTATATGGTGATCATTATGCCATCCCAAAGAAAAATGATAAAGAATTAGCAAAATTTTTAGGCACCAATGGTTTTACAGACCTTCAGTGGATGGAATTACAAAAGGTTCCTATGTTAATCCATTTTCCTAATGATAAGCATAGTGGAACTTACCCAATATATGGCGGTCAAATAGACCTTTACCCTACTTTAGCTAATATGTTTAATCTTCCATCTTCAAATATGATGGGAAAGGATTTATTTAATTCAAAACAAGGAAAAGTAATATTTAGAAATGGTTCCTTTAGTGATGGAAATATGTTTTATCTTTCCCCTCAGAATACCTATTATGATATAAAGACAGGACAGGCGATACAGGAAAATGACAATTTAAAAAATGCAAAAGAAGCCACTATAAATCAGCTAGAATACTCGGATTTAATTCTTAAGCATAATTTAATAAAGAAATTCAATGAAAACTAAAAAATAGTCGGTGGACTGCAGTCTACCGACTATTTTTTTATAGCATAATCAATTCATATAACATTTTTACAGCAACTAAAAGAGACATGGTAACAAATATTGGCTTTATGAACTTGGCCCCTTCTTTTAGTGCAAGTTTTGTTCCAACAATAGCTCCAAATACCATGAATATGGACATTGGAATACCCATTAGGTAATATATCTTACCTTTTATTGCAAAAAGAATTAAGGAAGTAAAATTACTGGTAAGGTTCATTGCTTTTGCATTTCCACTGGCTCTTACAAAATCAAATCCATATATTTTGATAAGGCCAAAGATTAAAAATGAACCAACTCCTGGTCCAAAGAAGCCATCATAAAATCCCATTGCAAAAGCAAATATGCCACCTAATATCAATGTCTTTTTAGTAGTGCCTTCAAAATTATCCTCCAGCCCTATAGTCTTTGAGAAAAGGCTATAAATTCCAACTCCTAATAATAACACCAAAACTATTGGCTTTAATACATTGGAATCAATAAGTAATACCGTTGTAACCCCAGTACATGCTCCTAAGAAAGTAAAAGGTAATAATACTTTTAAAATATCCTTGTCTACTTTTCCAGATTGAGCAAATTTAGCAGTACTTACAATAGAACCACATGTAGCTGAAAACTTATTTGTACCTAATGTAAAATGAGGTGGAAATCCTACAAGAAAATATGCAGGTAAACTTATCAACCCACCTCCGCCGGCAATAGAATCTACAAATGATGCTAAAAATCCTGCTGCACATAGAAAGAGAATCTTGTACACAATTGGGATGTTAGCTAACACGAAAAGCCCTCCTTAAATAGCATTTTTAATTAAAATAATTTTTAGTATATTATATTTTCTAATAATTCTATTATAGCATGAGGCTCCTGCTTTTCATATAGAAAAGGCGAAAATATGGATATTTAATGCAAAAAAAGAAGTATTCCTCATTAAGAAAGAATACTTCACTTATATAAATTATTTTGCTAATTCATATATTGCGTGAGCATATATTCATTATCAAATCTTCAATTTCTATATATTCATTTACCTGATGGTCTAAATCAGGCTTTCCTGGGAAAATTGGTCCATAGGCCACTATATTAGGCATTTCCTTGGCATAAGTTCCTCCTCCAATAGCAAGTGGTTCCTTTTTCTCACCTGTCTGTTCTGTATATACTTTTAATAAAGTTTTAATTAATTCATGATCCTTTGGAAAATACAAAGGTGCCATGTGGTCCATATCTTCTATTCTCATACCTGTACCTTCTAAAGTTTTTTCAAAAGGTTTTATCATGTCTTCAAAGGTGTAGGTTACAGGATATCTTAAATTTAATCCCAAGGAAACTTTATCTTCTGTCATATCAATGGTACCCACATTAAAAGATAGCTTTCCTGATTCTTCATCTTCTAGAGCTACTCCAAAGGATTCTCCATGACATTCAAAACCAACATGTTTATTGAAGAAATCTAGAAATTCATGTATATCCGTGCCTTCCATTGGTAAAGATGCCAAGAATAAAAACATTTGCATTATAGCATTTATTCCAAGTTCCGGTAAACTTCCATGGGTAGAAACTCCTATAGACTTTATCACTACCATATCGCTTTTTATGTGAGCTGTTAAATTAAAATCATTATGCAGCTTAAATTTTTCTAAAGCCTTTATTATGCAGTCCTTTTCTTTAGCCCATATTCCTGCTTCACAATAATCAGGAACCATATTAACTCTTTGTCCACCCTTTATATACTTTATACATATATCTTCTGTGGATATATTCTTTAAGTCCTTTACTACATTAAAAGAAGTTATCCCTTTTTCTGCATATATAAGCGGGTATTCTGCATCTGGAGTAAATCCTGCTATTGGTGGTTTTTCTCTTTCTAAATAATATTCCATTTCCTTAGAACCAGTTTCTTCATTGGTTCCAAATATTATTCTTACTTTCTTAGATAAAGGTAAATTTAAATCTTTTATAGCTTTTAGTCCATATAATGCTGCCATTATAGGTCCTTTATCATCTAGAGCACCTCTGCCATATATCTTGCCCTCATGTATTTCCGCTGCATAAGGCGGATATTTCCAGCCATCGCCCTCTGGTACAATATCCAAATGTCCCAATATACCTATATAGTCTTCCCCTTCCCCATATTCTGCGTATCCTACATATCCATCTAAATTCTTAGTGTTAAACCCTAATCTTCTAGAAATTTTTAGTGCACATTCTAAAGCTTTAGATACGCCCTCTCCAAAAGGCATATCTTCTTTTTCTTCTTCCCCAACACTTTTTATTCTCATAATTTCCTGAGTTGATTCTATTATCTCCTCTTTTAATTCGTTAATTTTCCTATTTAATTTCATTCCTCTACCTCCAGTGAAAGTATTTAAGCCCTGCTCCAGATGTCTTATACGATAATATTATTAATTATATTATACATTGATTATGTCATAGTGTCAGCATCATTTATAAAATTTGTTTTAATTTACTGTAATATTATTCCAAGCCATTATAAAAATATACATAAAAAAGGAGCAGATAAGTTCAATGGATTCTTTCTAACCTGCTCCTTTTATATATTTATTCTATAACTGAGTCCATGCCTAATAATTTAGATATTTAGTGCCATTAATTTTTCTAATTCCAAGCCCCGGTTCATCATTTAGTGTGATTTTATATTCATTGAAAATTGCTCCCCCCTCTACAGGGTCTTCACTGCATAAAACCGGACCATCTAAATCTATCTTTGTAATAATGCTCTTAGCCGCTGCCAAATGCACTGCTGCATTTACACTTACCTTAGCTTCCAGCATACACCCTATCATACATTCCACACCATATATTTCCGCCAAGGAACATATTTTAAGTGCATTGTGCAAGCCTCCTGTTTTCATAAGCTTTATATTTATAAGATCTGCTGCCCTTCTTTGAAGTATAGTTAAAGCATCCTCTGGTGAAAATACACTTTCATCTGCTAACACTGGTATGGAAACATTATCTGTTACAAATTTTAATCCTTCTATATCATGGGCTGCTACAGGTTGCTCAACAAATTCAATCTGCAAACCCTCATCTTCCATCTTTCTTAAAGTTTGAACAGCTTCTTTAGGTTTCCAGCCTTGATTGGCATCTATTCTAAGTTTTACATCATATCCTACTGCCTTTCTTATAGCTTTCATTCTTTCTATATCCAATAAAGCATTCTTTCCAACTTTTATTTTTAAGGTTGTATATCCTCTTTTAATAGCATCTAAACTGTCCTTTGCCATTTCTTCAGGATCATTTACGCTTATAGTTATATCTGTGGTTATTTCTTTCCTATAACCCCCTAATAATTTGTATAGAGGGGCATTATATAGTTGTCCATAAAGATCATGTAAAGCAATATCTATGGCGGCCTTAGCACTAGTATTTTTTATTAATGATTTATCTAGTTTTATCATTATTTCTTCAAAATTTTCTATATCCATACCAATTATATTTTTCTTTATATGTTCTTCTATGGCCCCTATTATAGCTCCCTTGGTATCCCCAGTAATAACTCCAGTAGGTGGAGCTTCCCCAAAGCCTATATTTCCTGTGTCTGTATGCACTTCCACAATTATATCTTCCACACTATTTACTGTCCTTAAGGCAGTTTTAAAAGGTGTTTTTAATGGAACAGAAATTTGTCCTATTTTAATATCTGTAATTTTCATATATATTACCTCCTGTTTAATTAAATTTCTAAATTAAAATAAAAAACCAGCAAAAGCATACTATTTCCTGCTTTTACTGGCTTTTACTTACTCCGATATAAACAAGCATTTTTATATCTTATTAAATAAAACAGTAATTCTAAAAATATCTTTCTTTTATTTCATTATATTTTTTAACTGCGTCCTTATAGGCTACTATTATTGCCCTTTGAGAGGAACCATGATATCTTCTTTTAATTTCTTCTTCGAGTTTCAAATCAAACTCTATGAGGCTTCTCCCAATAAATAGACTCTTAATAAATTCATCAGTAGTTCTTATAGTGGCAGAGCAGCTTAAATCTACTATGGTATCATTCTTCATTTCCACCACAAATCCTATGAAAAATGAATTAAATCTATTGGTAATTGCATTGTCTGTATTGGTTTTTGAATTACCCACTACATATACTGTATCATCATTGTACATAAGTACCACCCCTGTAGTTATTATATAATGATGCAGCTTATTTGTCTATTCTGAACTCCTTGGCTATTGCTTTAGATATATAAAATTATAATATGGATAATATTTTTCCTACTAGGAGTCCTCCCCCCGAACCAACTATATATCCCATAAGAGCCATTAAGACTCCTATTGGCACCAATGCTTCACTATAAGATGCAGCAAGAATAGGTGCTGAAGCTACTCCTCCTATGTTTGCTAAACTTGCAACTCCACAAGTAAATAAATCCAGCTTAAATACTTTAGCAGCTAAAGTTAATAATAAAGCATGTATTCCAAGAATTACGAAACCTGCAGCAATATATAATGGCGCCTTTGTAAGCTCTGAAAAGTTAGCTCTTGATGCAATAAGGGCAACTATTGTGTATAGCATTATATTGGAAAGCGGGGATGATCCAGGAATCTTTGCCACTGGTGTCATTGCAAATAATATTCCTAATAAAGTGGCTATAAGTACTGTCCAAGTGCTTCCTTGGAAAAATTGAGATTTTGGCATTAATCCTCCAAGGTAAATAGAAATTGCTGCTACAAATAAACTCAATCCTAATAATACTATTAAGTCTGCAAACTCTATTTCTTTCCTCATGGATTCATTGTCTTGATTCAACTTTTCTCCTATTTCATCTATTAATTTTGTATCAGATTTTGTCCATTTATTAAACTTTGGCGCAAAGGATACCAGCCATAGTAAAAACATTACCCAAATGGAATAGTTTATAGAATCCATAAGAAGTGTATAACCAAGCTTTGAATCTGGAAGATTTAAGGCACTCTGCACAGCTACCATATTAGCAGTACCACCTATCCAGCTTCCGCAAAGTGCCGCAAATGCTTTCCATGTATCTGCTTCAAAAAAGCCTTTAAATAATGCATATGTAACTATAAAACCTATCATAATACTTATGGTAGCTGAGAAAAAACCTATGAGCATCTTAGGACCTAATTTTAAGATTTTCCTCATATCACATCTTAAAAGCATTAGAAATATCATAGCAGGTAATAAATTATCCTTTAATCCTTTATAAACAGCTGTTATTTCTTCATTGTTCTGCCAAACTCCAAAGGTAGAAAGTAACATTGCACCAAAATAAAGAAGAACAATTGCTGGAACATAATTAAAAAATTTTGACTTAGATTTTTTCTCTGCTAATACTAACATACTAGCAAAGAAGATAAGAAACGCCACGTAAGTAAAGCCTCTTGTAATCATATAGTTTCCCCCTTTTTTATATTATACGGCCCTTTCTTATTAATAATTATAAGGAAGAGCTTTTATATGCTAGTAATAAAAATTATTTAGCCAATTCATAAATAGCCGCTGCCATGATTTGAACATTTTTTATTAATGAATCTATTTCTATATATTCATCTGGTTTATGTTCTACCATAGGCTCACCTTTGAATATTGGTCCAAAGGCAACTATATTCTTCATAGCTTTGGCATAGGTTCCACCACCTATGGATATAAGCTCAGCCTTTTCTCCCATCTTTTCCTCATATACCTTCTGCAATTTTTTTATAAATTCTGTGTCTGGAGATACATAAAGACTCTTTTTATGTCTTAAATAAATCTCCTCCATTTTCCCTAAATCCATTTTTTCCTTAAATATATCTTTAAAATCTTCATAACCTTTAGTAACAGGATATCTCATATTTATTTCTATATTTATTTCATGATTATTGCCCAAAATAGTTCCTAGATTAAAAATAAATTCCCCTGATATTTCATCTTCTAAATAGATGCCTAAATTTTTGCCATGCAAATCTAATCCTATATATTTATTCATAAAGTCTATAAATTCTTTAGTATCTCCTTTAAAATCCAACTTGCCTAAGAATAATAAAAGATGAGAAATAGAATTTTTACCCTTATCTGGAGTACTGCCATGAGCTGAAATTCCATAGGATTTTATTATTAAAGAATCTTCTTTTTCTTCTACTTTTATTTCTTCTACTTTATCTGCTAACTTCTTTATTATGTCAAATTTATCTTTTGGTAAGGAAATTACAGCTTCTGCATAGTCTGGCACCACATTTGGAGCAATTCCCCCTCTTATGGATTCTAGTATTATATCCCCTTGCGGTGCTAATTTCCTTTTATATTTACAGGTTACAATTCCCTTTTCTCCATTTATTATTGGATATTCAGCGTCAGGAGTGAATCCTCCCACTGGAATTTCTTCACCCTTCTCTACATAATGCTTTACACATTTGCTCCCTGTTTCCTCATTTAATCCAAATATTATTCTAACCCTTCTTTTTAAAGGCATATTTAAATCCTTTACAGCTTTCAATGCATATAATGCCCCTATAGTTGGTCCCTTATCATCAGTGGTCCCCCTTCCATATATCTTTCCATTATGAATTTCAGCAGCATAGGGAGAGTATTTCCATCCATCACCTTCTGGCACTACGTCTAAGTGTCCTAGTACCGCTATCATTTCATCTCCCTCACCATATTCTGCATAACCTATCATATTATCCACATTAACTGTTTTAAAACCTAAGGATTTTGAAAGCTCTAAACAATTTTCTAAAGCTCTATGTACTCCCTCTCCAAAGGGCATTCCATCTTTTGCCTTATCTTCTACGCTTTTTATCCTTACGACTTCCTGCACACTTTTTATAATTTCTTCTTTCATACTAAGTATTTTTTCATCTAGCATAATATCACCCCTATTAATTAGTATTTACAACAATCCAATACTACCATATTTTAATTAACTAAATAAAAAAAGCCCAATAAATGAATGTTATCATCTACTGGGCTTTGTTTACGTTACAATGCTTTAGGCACCTAAATAAACAGAGTAGTAAAATTAAGAACCCTTATATAACTTTTATAGTTATTATTATATTATATAATTCAGGAAAACTCAATATATATTTTTAATCTTCTGAAAACATTTCCTGTAATTTGTATTTCACAATGTTCATTGATATTAATTCTCTTAAATGTTATATTGATTTAGTAAACAATTAATAGTTAGTTGATTTAAAGGATGTGGTATTTTGGAACTTACAAAGATAAAAGGAAACACTTATTATATAAATGCCCCTACTAATATAGGAGTATATGTGTTTAAAAATAAAAATTGTATTTTAATAGATACAGGTATAAATAACTCTGCAGCAAAAAAAATAGATGAGGTTTTAATTGAAAATGGGCTTCATCCAAAATATATTGTAAACACCCACAGTCATTTAGACCACTGTGGCGGAAATATATATTTTCAAAATAATTATCCTGGATGTTTAATCTATACTTCCTACATGGAAAAGTTATTCATGGAAAATGTGGAACTATACCCTTCCATGCTCTGCGGTTCAATACCTTTAAAGGGTTTAGATAGAATAAATAAGCCCTTCAATGTAGATTTTATTTTAGAATATGGTATAAATAAAATAAATGATGAAAAGTTTCATGTTATTTCATTGAAAGGTCATACTGAAGAACAGATTGGTTTTATCACTCAGGAAAAGGTTTGTTTTTTAGGAGATTCCATATTTAGCAGTGAAATAATAGATAAATATTCTCTTCCATACTTATACAATATAGAAGACAGTATAGAAACTTTAAAAAGTATAAAAAATATAGATGCTGACTTCTTTGTACTAGGTCACAGTGATAATATAATTACAAAAGATGAAATAAACTCCTTAGTAGATAAGAACTTAAATAATATAGAAAATTACATAAACCAAATACTAGAACTGTTAGATCAGCCTTTAACCAAGGAAGATGTACTTCAAAATCTTGTTATATTAAATGATTTATCCATGAACTTTACTGAATATCATATAAATCTTTCAGCTGTATCTGCATTCATAAGCTATGTTTATAATAAAAATCTTATTAATTCCTCTATTGAAGACGGCAAACTATACTTCTTTAAAAAACAGTAAAAGAGGTAAGAGCTGAGAGGTAATAGTTTCGGTGAAAATTTAGCCTTGCTGAATTTTTTTCATAACTCTCGGATTGCACCCCGTTAAATAGACAATATTAACTCAAACTCATTTTAACTTATATTTGCTAAATAATACTC
>ENA-UOOE01003037-UOOE01003037.1-fermentation-metagenome-genome-assembly--contig:-NODE-3037-length-11147-cov-28.641634_pt1 | contig 11147 bp, 11 predicted proteins | sample MGYA00245776_ERZ724021 | MGnify/ENA primary metagenome ERZ724021 (study PRJEB28704, sample SAMN03018321) | fermentation metagenome | biome: anthropogenic terrestrial biome; feature: soil...
AGATCCTTCACTACGTTCAGGATGACAAAAAACGTTATTCATAGCAATGACAAATAGGGTTTTTGGAATTATGCAAAACTCTTACTCTTTATGGCATTTGCGTTCCATTATGCTTTCGATTTTGTCAATAATTTGGGGTGCGAGGTCTACTACACGTTCCGCTAACGGGTTGCCGGAAACAGAGATTAACCTGACATCATTCATCCTTACCACCAGGAATCCTATCGGTCGGACGGATACCCCGGCGCCACTGCCACCGGCGAAAGGCAATTCCTGATTTCTGGACCCGGTTATCTCGTACTCCCCGCCTCCGGCGGCAAAGCCACATGCCACCTGGGATATAGGAATAATTACGGTGCCCTCGCTGGTTTCCACCGCATCGCCCACAACGGTGTTTACATCTACCATTTCCTTTATACTTTGCATGGCAGTTTTCATCAGACTCTCAATCGGATGGGCGGTCTTCTCATTTTGAGCATCCATTTAAATACCCCCTGACTTTTAAAGCAAGTACCAAGCTAGTTATAATGATAATATGTACTATCCTCATCTTTAATATACAAACCAGATAACTATTAATGCCGGGCTTATTAAAATCAGGTTCGTTGTTTAAAGTCAGCTGCTGCAATCTGCTGCGGCTGCTGATGGCGCTTATCAGACTGCCCTGAAACGACCAAAGAAAACCGGTCAGTATGGCAGTATCCATCGCATCATCACTGCCGGCCCGGGTTTTCCATTCAATCTTTTCAATAACCAGCCATCTAAAGATGCGTGAACTCAGAAACAGGTTGTTTTTAAAATTATGCAGTTTAGTACTTATTTGCTGGGGGAACTGGACCAGGCGGGTGGCAAGGCCCGGCTTGGGAGCAGCATTATCAGATTTAGAGCCGGACACCAGCGATAGGATATCTTCAAAACTATAACAGAAATCCTTTTGAATGATACCGAAATTGGATACGATATTCATTTGAAATAATTTATCAGGCTCAGCACTGACCAGGGAAGCCTTTATGGTAACCCTGAAATATAAGAGCAGAGGCAAGATAAATAGCAGCAGTAACACAGACCACAAAACCATAATCATGCAGATACTCCTGTTTTAGATTATGGTTTCCAGTCCAATCCAGTTTATACATTAATCACTACTCTTTTTAGCTTTTTCAATTATCTTTTCTATTTCACTTATCATCTTAATCATTTCATCATCTACATTGAGATTAGGCCTTCCCATCCGGAAGGTAGGACAATGAATATTATAGTCCACAATCTTCTTTACTATTTTCTCCATTTCCAGGCGCTGTTCAAAATAAAAAGAAGCCTTCTTCTTATTAAATCGCGTCATGCTAACGGACAAATTTTGGTCGGACACTACCATCTCCGTATAGCGTTTGAAGTATTCAACTTCCTTCCAAAACTTTTCAATCAAAGCGTCTATTTCTTTACCCAGTTCAATCCAAAAAGGTGCACAATCATTATCTTTTAAAATTTTAAAGGCCATCCTTAATTCAGCCGGTTCAAACGGATTTTCATATAAATCAATCGGTTTGCCTTTACCTTCAAGATTATCAAAATCACCTTTGGCCCTGGCCTTGCGTATCTGCTCTTCCACCAGGTCCTGGGTACTGCTCATATACCGGGCCAGACGCCGGTTCTGCTGAGCCTTTATCTTGATTTCCTCTTCCAATGATTTTTCAGACACCATCACGCCTCCTTAAGGTCAGGCAATTCCTTTAGACTGGATAAGCCAAACAAACGTAAAAATTCTTCTGAGGTACGATATAGCATGGGTTTGCCCACAGCGTCCTTATGCCCCGCTTCCTCGATAAGCCCCCGGTCCAGCAGATTTACAATAATTTTATCCGATCTGACCCCGCGAATATTTTCGATTTCCAGCCTGGTTACAGGCTGCCGGTAAGCTATTATAGCCAAAGTCTCCAGTGTGGCCGGTGACAGTCTTTTCTTGACCGGTTGAATCATGCGGTTCAGGACGTCGGAAAGCTGTGGTTTAGTAGCCAGGGTATAGCCATCATCCCCTCGCAATAACTGTATGCCTCTTTTATTATCATTATACTCCGCTGTCATTTCCAGTAAAATCTCTTTTAAATCTATGAGCGGCACATCCAGAGTCTCTATCAACTGTTCCATTGATACCGGTTCTGAATGCACAAAAAGTATCGCCTCAATGGCAGCCTTAATTTCATCACGCATTAACATAAAACTACCCCACTCGTAAAGAGAGTATTATTTCACCAAACTCATTCTCCTGTTGTACGGCCACTTTCTGCTGTTTAACCAACTCCAGCAGAGCAATGAATAAGGCGAGCTGTTCCCTGCGTTCCACCCCCGCCAATAATTTCTGGAAAACCGTCCCCTGGTCCCGTCTGCCTAGTATTTGCAGTATCTCCTCCATCTTGAGTTTAACATCTATATCCGTAAGAGCTATATCGTAGGTTTTCTGATCTGCTTCCTGCCGGTGGATGGAACGATAGGCCCGGGCCAGGGCATTTATACTGGCAATTATTTCTTCCTTTTCATCCCATTCATAAACCGCCTGACGGAAAAACAGCCTCTGTTCCTTGCCGCTATCCCGGTCGCCCAGAAAATCGGCAGCCTGTTTATATTGGCGGTAATCCAGCAGTTTTTGGACCAGTTCCTGGCGCGGGTCTGCCTGCTCTTCATCATCTATTGCTTCGGTCTGCCGCTTCGGTAGCAGCATACGCGACTTCAGGTTCAAGAGATAAGAAGCCATGATTAAAAATTCTCCCAGGACCTCCAGGTTGTAATCTCCGGTCAGATGTAAATGTTCCATATACTGTTCGGTAATTACAGCCACGGGAATATCATAAATATCTATTTGATTTTTCTCTATCAAGTATAGCAGCAAATCGAGCGGTCCGTGAAAGACCTCTACATCTACCACATACTCCATCATTCTACCTCCAGATCAAAAAACAATTGCATACAACAAACCGCCCAGGATATTGGCCAGAGGCAGAAATATTTTGCCTGCCATGCCGGTAACTATTAACAGGAGCAGAATTAACGGCCCGTATTGTTCCAGGGAATAAACAAAAGCCGTACCGGAATCAGGCAGCAATCCGGCCAGAATTTTCGAACCATCCAGAGGAGGAACCGGAATAAGATTAAAAGCTGCCAGAATTAGATTTATCTGAATTAGAGGAAATATCAATTTTATAATCATGACCGCAGTATTCACTGCCATACTGCCGTGATAAGTTCCCTGTATGGGATTGAAACCAATAAGGTTTAGAATCAGTACTCCGATAAAGGCCAATAACAGATTCATAGCCGGTCCTGCCAGGGAAACCAGCATCATGCCCTTCTTAAATCCAGCCTTTTTAAACTCCAGCGGGTTAACCATGACCGGCTTCGCCCAACCAAATCGAAAAATCATCAAGGATATAAAACCCACCCAGTCAATATGGGGAAGCGGATTGATGGTGAGCCTCCCCTCCCGGCGGGGCGTACTGTCACCTAACCAGGTAGCCACCAGACCATGGGCATATTCATGAAAGGTCAGAGCTATAATTATGGCCGGGAGTGAAATAAGCATGTTTTCAATTGACTGCACTATTTAAATCTCCTTCTCTAATCCAATGACGTACCTCATCCAGCTCATCATCGCGGTTTGATACCAGTCCGTCAAGTTTTAAATTATAAAGTCTATCCATTATGAGTTTATAAACCGGTCCCGGTTTCAGGCCCAGCTTTTTCAAGTCATGACCGTTAATAGCAATATGTACTGTTTCTTTGCGATCCAGATAATGGACTACGTTCTCCCAGGCAGTTTCATCCTTCAAACAAAGCAACAGATAGACCAGACATTCGGAACTGTAACCAGCCAGATAGTGATCGAGTACACTGGGCTTCCACTCGTTATGTTCCATTATCTGCCGGGCCAGCCGGCTTATTTGCAAAGAACCCCTGATGCAACGCTGAGCATGATTATCCAGGGGATAGCGCTTAAGCACCTCTTCCATCTGCAGCTCGTTCAAGTTAGATATAATAAACATAATATACACTAACCAGCGCCTGGTGTCAGTCCGGAAATATCTTTCATCCCACCAGCCCAGTACCAGGGCTATTCTTTTTAAGGTATCTTCATCAAGTTCATCGAGTTTGACTTCCGGTAGAATATATTGCCACACCCCGATCTCTTTCATTCGCTTTAAAGAAGGTACCGGGTCTTTCTCATTTAATATTAATATCAGTTCCTGCAAAATGCGCTTATAAGACAATTTGCCTAGGAGTCTCCGGTCGATGGCATCGCAGGCAAACCGCAAAGTATCGGGTTCAATATTAAAACGATAACGCTGCTCGAACCTTATAGCGCGCAGAATCCGGGTAGGGTCTTCCACAAAACTTAAATTATACAAAATCCGGATGCAGCCCTGTTCCAGATCTTTCTGTCCGCCGAAATAGTCGATCAGATCACCAAACTGATCAGGATTAAGACAAATGGCCAGCGTATTGATGGTAAAATCACGCCGGTACATATCCTCCTTGATCGATGATCTTTCTACGGTAGGAAGCGCGGCCGGGAATTCATAATATTCCGTTCTGGCGGTAGCAACATCAATTTTAGTCCCATCGGACAGCTTTACCATCGCGGTACGAAAACGTTCGTGCACCCGTAATTTACCGCCCAGACGTTCCGCCAGTTTTACGGCTAACTCGGTCCCGTCCCCTTCTACTACCAAATCCACATCATAATTGGGTACTTTAAGCAACATGTCCCGCACATAACCCCCCACACAATAAACCCTGTATTGCAAGTTGGCCGCGATCTCACCGGCTGTTTCCAGCATGTAAAGAATGCGTGAAGGCAGCCTTTGCTGCATAAGTTCACGGTAGTTCACCGTTTCTCCTTCACTAAAAGTATAAAGTACTTCATAGTCTTCGGGATAATCATCACCATGCAAAGTTCTTAAAATATCTGTTCGGGATACTATACCCATTAGTCGCCCTTCATCTATCACCGGCAGCCTGCCAATATCATATTTAACCATTAGCTTTTGAATCTCATCCACCGGAGTTTCCGGCAATACCGAGAGCACCTGCGTTGTCATAAAACCTTTGACCGGTGCATGTCCCAGTTCGTGAATCATGGCCTTGTCTACATCCCGCCGTGAAATCACCCCTACCATATTGTCGCCTTCCACCACCGGCATACCGGTATGGCCATACCTCAGCATTATCCCCCCGGCTTCCGCCATGGTTATATATTTCGGAATGGTTTTTACCGGGGTGGACATGATATCCCGGGCTACTGCGGCCGGATGTATTTGTTTATCCAGACCGTTTAAAATCATGGTCGCCACTTCCGAGGTACTTTTGCTTTTCACCACGGCAGAAGCCGCCTTTTCATGGCCGCGGCCACCAAAGGGCTTCAAGATTTCATTTATCTTTACACAGTTAGACCTGCTTCTCCCCACGATATTTACTTTTCCTTGCATCAGGGCTACGACAAATACCGCATCACAGTTTTCAACTTCAAAGAGCCGGTAGGTAACTGCATCCAGCCCGGGTATAAATTCATCCGAATCGGATAGGGCTATGACCAGGTTTACATTATTGATTTTATAATGACGGGAAGTTTCCATCAGTTTTTGCAGAATCTTCCGCTGTTCACTGGAAAAAGGCTGTTCCATAAAGTTGGCGATCACCGCCAGATTAGCTCCCTTGGATAAAAGGAAAGCAACTGCCGCAGCATCTCTGGGCGTGGTCGATGAAAACAGCAGACTGCCCGTATCTTCATAAATCCCCAGGGCCAGAATAGTAGCATCGAATGGAGTCAAAGGTATGTTCTTTTTTTGCAATTCCTCTACCAATATAGTGGTAGCCGCCCCAAGAGTATGTACCTCTGTAATACTGCCGGTGAGATTTTCCGGAGTTACCGGATGATGGTCATATATATGCAAATCCACCTCAATATCATTGGCGGCATTTTTAAACTGCCCCAGGCGGTTTGCAATAGCCGTATCGACTATGATCAGCCGCTTTATCTGACTGATTTCGATTTCCCGCGCTTGCTTAATAGACAAGGAATCCTTATACAGAGCCATAAATTGCTTAACATTCTTGGCTACCGTTCCGGAAAAGGCTTTCACGGCTGCGGGATACAGCTTGCCCGCCGCTACCATTCCGGCCAGACCGTCAAAATCAAGTGCATTATGTGAAGTAATGATTTCCAAGTGCTTGTCTCCTTTATTAGATTGATGTTTGAATTATATCATAATCTCCCCAATATTTGGCATTATCATGCTTTAGTTAGTTTTGTTATTGATGGCATAAAGTTCCTATAATAAAAGTTTTGCATAATTAACTTCGAATGTCATCCTGAACGTAGTGAAGGATCTTGTAATCTCCGAGATGGGAAGATCCTTCGGCTTCGCTCAGGATGACAAAAAATCGTTATTCATAGCAATGACAAACGGGGTTTTTGGAAATTAGCAAAACTCTCATAATAAAAGCCAGGCATAAAGAACCGTCATCATGCCTGGCTTCTATTCAGCGCCCACTTTTTATTTACCCTATCTCTCCATTAATCTTTCCGGCAGTATTTCATTCCTGATTATATCTGCGTAGCTTTCCCTTCTAATTATAACCTCGGCGCTACCGTTGTTAACCAGGACCATGGCGGGACGGGGAAATTTATTATAATTGCTGGCCATGGAATAATTGTAAGCTCCGGTAGCGCTGACGGCCAGAATGTCTCCGCTTTCAATTTCCGGGAGTTCAATATCCCAGATCAGCATATCACCTGATTCACAGCAGTGGCCGGCTATGGAGACCGTTTCCGATGGCTCCTGGTCAGCTTTATTGGCAACTATTGCTTCATATTTAGCCTGATAGAGAATATGACGGGGATTATCAGTCATGCCTCCGTCCACGGAAACATACTTTCTTATGCCCGGGATATCTTTGATACTCCCCACCGTATAGAGGGTTGTTCCGGCCGGTCCGGATATGGCGCGCCCGGGTTCCACGATTACTTTTGGCATCTTAAGACCCATATTGTCGCATTTGGCCTTTACCGTACTCATTACGGCTTCGGCCCATTGGCGGGCCGGCACCGGTTCATCGCCATTGCTGTAATAAATACCAAAACCTCCCCCCAGGTCCAGTTCATCCAACTCCAGCCGGCAGGTTTGTTTTATTTCACTCATAAAAGCCACCATAACCTCTGCCGTGTGACTGAAGGATTCCATTTCAAATATCTGGGAGCCGATATGGCAGTGAATTCCAATCAGATTCAGGGCGGAAGTTTTTAGAGCTTCTTTTACTGCTTCCATGGCCTGTCCGGTGCTTAAAGTAAAACCAAATTTGGAATCTATCTGTCCGGTCTTGATATACTCGTGGGTATGGGCTTCTATTCCTGGTGACACTCGCAACATGATATCCTGGGTTACTTTCAGTTCCTGACAAACTTGATTTAGTAAATTAAGTTCCCATAAATTATCGACTACGATGCGGCCGATATGACTGGAAACCGCAAAAAACAGTTCTTCCCGGGTCTTATTATTGCCATGAAAATAGATTTTCTCCTGGGGAAACCCAACCTGTAAAGCAGTATATAACTCGCCTCCGGAAACTACATCGAGCCCCAATCCCTCTTCTTTTACCATGGTACAGGCAGCCAGACAGGAAAGGGTCTTGCTGGCATATATCACCAGGGAATCGCCTAAATCCGCAAACGCATTCCGAAACTTGCTGCAGTTATTTCGAAATACTTGTTCATCAAGTACATAAAGAGGTGACCCATATTCTTTAATCAAAGCTGCAGCCTCAATTCCGGCAATTTTCAAATGCCCTCTATCGTTTATTTTCATATTTTCAGCCAGATTCAAATAATCCACTCTCCTTGGGTAGTTATAAAAGTGTCGTTATTTTAACATTAGTCTTGATTATGCGTCAATGTTAACAGTCTAAAAATACATCATACATATCGAGTAGCTGAAAAGCAGGATAATTAGTCCTGCTTTTCTTGCTCTCACAGATCCGTACGTACGATTTCCGTATACGGCTCCTGAAACCTCTCTCCGAACTACTCTCTGTAGTTCGACAACAACCCAACATCGTAACTGCATAGGTCAATGAGTGCAAGATCTCTGAAGTACTGATTCGGCATCAGCAGGTGGATGATGTGCACTTTGGAGTTCTTCCATCTGCGAACGTCCATTTTTTCATGAATCTGTAACCCTTTGCGTCTCATTTCCTTGTGCATCTTTTTGTACGTCTTCCATTGCTTCATCCGGATCATCCGAAGTCGTCTTCGAATCCACGCCATAAGTTCCTGGGCTAACACTTTGATATTGGCTGCACGGTAGTAGTTCATCCATCCTCGCAGGACTGGATTTAACTCTCGGATCACTTCCTCGATTGGTCGCCCGGCATTTCTGCATGTAATCCTTCTGACCTTGTCTTTGAAACGTTTCACTCTTTCCGGATTTACTGTCACCCATTTTGGGTATATTACAAATCCTAAATATGATACTCCGTTCTTGACACAGGTCACCGACGTTTTCTCCTTATTCACCTTAAGCTTCATTTCTTCTTCCAACACTTTTGTGGCATAGGCCTCATAGCTTCCTGCCTCTTGCTTTGTTCTGGCAAATATCAGAATATCGTCCGCATAGCGTACGATCCGGATTCCTTTACTCTTCATTTTCTGATCAAAGTAATCCAGATAAATATTGCAGATTAGCGGGGATATTACGCCTCCCTGTGGAGAGCCGATTTCTGTATTCGCAAAGTTTCCATCTTCCATAACTCCAGCTTTCAGAAAGGTGCGAATGAGTTTGAGTACCCGGCCGTCACTGATCCGTTGGTTTATGGTCGCTATTATTCTATCGTGGTCCAAGGTATCAAAGCACTTACTTAGATCCATGTCTACCACGTGAGGAAGTCCGTAGTGGTTTAGGAATCTTTCAGCCTTTGCCACGGCCTGTTGTTGGGATCTCCCTTTTCGGTATCCGTAGCTTGACGGGTGAAAGTGTTTATCGAAATGAGGCTCTATGATGTTTACAATGGCTTGTTGTACCACCCGGTCCATCACGGTCGGTATCCCCAGCGGTCGTGTTCCACCGTCAGGCTTCTCAATTACTGTCCGCCGTACTGGACTGGGAGTATATGTGTTGGTCTTCAGCTCTTCATGTAGAAACTCAATCCGCTCTTCTAATTGCGCCGCAAAAGCCTCAACCGTTTCCCCGTCAATTCCCGGGGCTCCATGGTTTTGCTTCACACGTCGAAATGCTTCAAGCAGGTTTTCTTTTCGATAGATTTTATCGATTAGGCTGTACAATTTCTTCATGCTTCTGCCTCCGTTGTTGCTGTATCTTTCGCAGCGCCTTCTTTAGACTATGAATGCTTGGGCTCAGGGTTCCGGTAGTCTCTAGCTCTATGGCAATCTTATCTTCTTCCCTGGGCTTACTCTTCATCCGTGTGGTCGCAATGTCGCGCCCTTATCAGGAGCCCTCCATTCGGTCCTTCCAGCTTTCCAGCTTTCTTTCAACACCTTCATCTTTTGAAAATACTCTTTCCGATACACTTTGAGATCTCTTCCGTCCTTCGCACCACAACCAGACTTTTGATCTGCCTGCGCCCCGTTTATCAGCAAAACGGGTCCTCTCGGTTTTTCCCTCCAGTCGGTTACCCGCTTTCATTGGCCGAAAGTTCTTCACTACTTTGACTTCATCTGCATACTGCACCTTCACCGATTCCCTTCGTTTCCGTTGTGAAACCAGCCTACAGCTTCAGGTACAGTACTTCCAAGGTTAAGTTGCTCCGCCTGTTATCAAAACGACCATCCAAACGCACATAGTTTTCGCCAATTTTCGGACGTCTCCACTTTTCGCAGGATTGCCCACTATGCCCGCCAACACTGGTTCGCTCTCGCTCCGCTCCGATAACTCTGCCATCGGCTTCCTTCAGACCCCTTTGTCGCCAAGGACGCCCTTGCTTACAGCTTGCCTTCCCATTGGCCAGGTGACGTGGTCAACTTTTCAGACCACCGGCTCGGCAACATGCCTCGCAAACAAAAAATAAACCGGGTTAACTACCCGGTTTAATAGGAAGACTTATTGAACCATACCCCAAACCGATACGGAAAAGCACGAGAGAGGCGTTGTCCGGCAAGGGATAGCGCCTCTCTTCAACTACCTCGCTACCACTTTCATTAGAGATTCTTTTTATTCAGGCGGATTATCTCTATGCCTAAAAACAACCTTAGCATACATAAATTCGTCAATAACAACTTTAACATTTATATAGGTGCCGTCCAGCCAACAAACATATCTATAGTTGTCGTCTTGAACATCGTTCCAGTCCATTACAGCGAAAGGTCTTGAAATTATACCTGTACCTTCTGTAGCAGACATTGCTAGCTCGAGAACATAGATTTGGTTAAATGCCCGAGAGCCTATGATAGGTAGGATCTTGTCATTCATAGGAATGAAATCATCCCATGAACCAATTTCATCAGTTGTCATATTTGGACGAAATGTATATGAAACATATTCAGGAATGCCCTCCCAAGAGTCAGTATGGAAACCAGTAGTAAGCTCATATGTTATGTGGCATATTGCGAGCTTTATTAAGATTCTGGCTATTCTATCATCAAAATAAATTTTCCCAGAACTAATACATTCGTCAAATTTTTTTTGTGCCTCTTTAACCTCTTTTCTTTCTGACAGTATTATTTTTGATTTATACGAGCAATAATGTTCGTACGCCTCGACAAACGCTTTTGTGTATAGTTCGTCAGAAGAAAATCCGTTATTACACTTTTCACATGCAGGGACTACGGGCAAATCGGACGGATAAGGCTTGGTCAGAAAGACTCTCGAAGGACAATGCTCTCTTGTGTTGGCTGGCTCGCCGCAATATACGCATTGCATATTTGAACCGCGCCTGAAAATGACTCTTGGCCTGTAATCATCAGGTCCCCAATATTTGTTGAAGTTAAAGTTATCAGCTTCATCCATTTTTAACACCTCTGTTAAGCAAACAATATCACTTCTTAAGGTAGCACCTTGCTCCATTCAATGGTGGAAAAATATATAAATAAATGACTCAACTTTCGGTGCAGAGATTAGTAAATAACCTCTGGATATATACGGGCTGAG
>ENA-UOOE01003038-UOOE01003038.1-fermentation-metagenome-genome-assembly--contig:-NODE-3038-length-11147-cov-7.631987_pt1 | contig 11147 bp, 9 predicted proteins | sample MGYA00245776_ERZ724021 | MGnify/ENA primary metagenome ERZ724021 (study PRJEB28704, sample SAMN03018321) | fermentation metagenome | biome: anthropogenic terrestrial biome; feature: soil; material...
TTGCCGGACAATGTATCCTTGCATGAGCCAATCTTCCGACATACAACACTTTAATACCTTGTTTAATGAATACTATCGGCGATATATTCGTTTTGCATTGGGTTACGTGAGGGAGGTGGAAACTGCTGAGGATTTTGTCTCGGAGGCATTCACCGCGTATTGGGAAAACAGGGAAAATTTGTTACCCAACACCAATCCACCGGCGTATGTGCTTACAATCGTCAGGAACAAGTGTCTGAACTACCTTAAGCATCAGCAAATCCATCAACGGGTTGCTGATGAGTTAAGAGATCACACCAAATGGTTGCTTCAAATTCGAATTGCCACATTGGAGGCCTGTGATCCCGATCATCTTTTCTCGGAGGAGATTCAAGAAATCATTGACAACTCTTTAAAAAAATTACCCCTGAAAACACGGCAAATATTTTCTTTAAGCAGAGAACAGGGCTTGACCTACAAAGAGATCGCCGAAGAGACACATCTGAATCAAAAAACCATAGAATTTCACATATCCAAGGCACTCAGTCTCCTGCGTCTTTCTTTAAAAGATTTCATGACAATCGGTATATTTTTTTTATTTTAGGGTATTCTTCTTTTGGATTGTTTTAATAATAGAAAGAGGAACTATTATTGTATGGATAAGAAATTAATATATCGTTTTTTTGAAGGGAAAACATCTTATCAGGAAGAAAAGCAAATCAGGCAATGGATTGAATCATCCGACAACCACAACGCACTTTTTCTTCAGGAGCGTAAGATGTATGATGCCTTGCTACTCACTGGTACAAATAGCCTGAAAAGAGAGAAAAACATAATATTGTCTTACCGTGTCGCAGGTATTGTAGCAGCTATTCTTCTGATATTGGTAGTGGGCGGAGTTTACTTGTACGGTTTCAAGGATGAAGGCGAACAGTACAACACTATTCATGTTCCGCCAGGTCAGCGAATCAATCTTATTCTTTCAGATAATACAAATCTCTGGTTAAATGCTAACACCACTTTTCGCTATCCCACAAAATTTTCAAAGGAAACCCGGACGGTTTATTTAGATGGAGAAGCTTATTTTGAGGTAAGCAAGAATGAAAAAAAACCGTTTATAGTAAAGACCGCTCAGGGAGACATACATGTAACAGGCACATTGTTCAATGTGGAAGCATACTCGAAACATCACAGTTTTGAAACCAGCCTTTTTGAGGGAGGAGTTGATATATACAAAGGTGATACCATGCTTGCCACATTGTATCCCAATCAGAATGGTACTCTTAAGAACGGACAATTCTTAATCACCGAAATAACTGACCCCGATAAATATCTATGGCGAAAAGGTTTAATCGCATTCAACCATAAGGATTTAGAAGATATACTACTTAAGTTGGAAAAATATTTTGATGTGGGGATTCAGGTACATACTACCAAGTTACCTCAACACACTTACACAGGAAAATTTCGTCAATCAGACGGAGTGGATTATGCACTCCGTGTACTTCAGAAAAGCATCCAGTTTACGTACGAAAGAGATGATGAAACGGGTACGATATATATAAACTAACTAATATTAAAAAGCCTATGGAATAAGTCTATTTATAACTAAAAATCGGTAGGCGCTGCAACGCCTACCGACCAAATGTTTTCGTTAACACAAACTAAAATTATTTATGTATCAACTTAAAACATTACAAATGTATGAAGAAAAACAATCCAACGGGTAATCATTCAACCGAAAAGATACCCATTAAACATTTTTTTTTGATTATGCGAACAACCTTTATTCTATTGCTTATCTGTGTCTTTTGCGCTATGGCTGAAACAAGCTATACCCAAAATGCTAGGGTAACGATCAATAAACGCAATGTGACCCTAAAAGAAGTATTAAACGACATAGAAAAACAAACTGATTATCTGTTCATTTACAGCAATGAAGTAAATACAACTGAAAAGGTATCTATAAGGGCAAAACAGAAAGTGGTTTCTGAAGTATTAAATTCAATTTTTGAAGAAAGAAAATTGAGTTACTCTATGGAGGGAAATCATATACTTTTATCTGTAAATGAAAACGATAATATAGATTCTGAAATGCTTTCTCCAAATATAATCCAGCAACAAAAAAAACATATTACCGGAAGCGTTGTAGATCAAAATGGAGAAGCAATTATTGGTGCGAATATAATTGAAGATGGTACTACAAATGGAACTATTACTGATAATGAAGGGAAATTTTCATTTGAAGTCAATAATAATGCAATTGTTAGAATTAGCTACATAGGGTACATAGAAAAAAATATAAATACTTTAAATCAACAAACTTTTAATATTACCCTTATAGAAGATACACAGTCATTAGATGAATTAGTAGTTATTGGTTACGGAGCAGTTAGAAAAAAGGATTTGACAGGCGCTGTATCGCAAGTAAGAACAGAACAATTTGAAACTCAACAAAGTACAAATATACTTGACTACCTTAATGGTACTGTGGCAGGTTTTAATTCAAATATAGGAACATCAGCTTCTGGTTCGAGTTCTATGGAAATTAGAGGTCCTGCTTCTATTTCAGCAAGTAATTCTCCCTTAATTGTCTTGGATGGAGTAATTTATAACGGGAGTATTAATAGTATCAACCCAAGAGATATTGAAACGATAGATATTTTAAAAGATGCAAGTTCTGCTGCTGTATACGGTTCTCGTTCAGCTGCAGGCGTCGTAATAATCAATACAAAGAGAGGGGAAAAAGATAGATTGTACATTAACTTTTCATCCCAATTAGGCTTAACCGATTATACAAAAAGTATTAAACCGAATGATTTAGACGGATATCTACAACGTAGATTAGACTTCCAGGAAAGATCAAATCCATCTAAACCAGCTGGTTACTACAGGAATCCGGATAATTTACCAGATGGTGTTGATATAGAAACTTGGCAGAATTATGATGCTTCCCACTCTTCAAATCCCACAGAAACGTGGATGGATAGATTAGCTTTGCGTGATATTGAACAAGAAAACTATTTGAATGGAAAAACATATGACTGGTTTGATGCAGTTACAAGTCCTGGATTACGTCAAAATTACGACATAAATATTTCAGATGGTACAGGCAAAACTAAATATTTTTGGTCGTTGGCTTACACAGATAATAAAGGCTATTTACTCGGTGATGAATATAAAACATTTAGAACTCGCGTAAACGCAGATACTAAAATATCTGATTGGTTAACTGTTGGGATAAACGCTCATTTTGCTAATAGGGATAACAGTGCTGTACCAGTTAGTCTGTGGAATGCTACAGCTCAAAGCCCATTAGGAAACCCATATGATGAAAATGGAGAATTAAAATGGTATCCTCATGATGACTCAGGAATGGAAGTTAATCCTTTTCTAAATCATTATAATAGAGATAATTTCAATCTCTTCAATGATCTTTTCGGAACACTTTATACGGATATTAAATTGCCCCTTGGTTTTAGTTTTAAAACGTCATTTGTGAATAGACTTCAATGGGAAAAAGACTATTATTACATTCCAACATCAATGCCCCAAGGTGATCGAGTGGGAGGAATGGGAGAAAGAAGAGATTTCTCATTATATGAATGGCAATTAGATAATATTTTATCATGGAAAAAAACACTCGGAATTCATGATTTTTTTGCAACTTTTCTGTATAATGCAGAAAAAAGACAGTCATGGGAAGGAGTAGCATCTAATCAGGACTTTCCTATAAGTGAAGCGTTAAGTTACCATCAACTGAACGCGGGCAGTTCACCCACTATTAATAATGATGACACTTATTCTACTGGAACAGCATTAATGGCACGATTAAATTATACATTAATGAATAAGTATTTGATTACTCTTTCGATTCGACGAGATGGTTATTCAGCTTTTGGAATAAGTAATCCATACGCAATTTTCCCTTCTGGGGCATTTGCATGGAATATTTCAGAAGAGTCCTTCTTTAAAGTAAATTGGATAGATCGTTTAAAGATTAGAACATCTTATGGAATCAATGGAAATAGAGATATCGGTATATATTCAGCACTTTCACGTTTGGGGACTACTAAATATTTAAGTAATGGTTCTTATGTTTCAGGTGTATTTAGTAGTACAATGGCAAATAATGATCTAAAGTGGGAAAAGACTAAAGCACTTAATCTTGGTATCGATTTTTCTATTCTCAATAATCGTATACATGGCATGATAGACTACTATGATATGACAACTAACGATTTACTCCTTACCCGTAGTTTGCCAACTATTATAGGTTATAATTCAATTATGTCCAATATGGGAGAACTAGAAAATAAAGGTTTTGAATTTACATTAAACAGTCTCAATGTAGAAAACGAAGACTATAGTTGGAGGTCTACTTTCACCTTCTCTCTAAATAGAAATAAAATCATTCACTTATATGGAGACAAAGAGAATATTACAGACGAAGAAGGAAATATAATAGGAATAAAGGAAGCCGATGATATAACAAACGAATGGTTTATTGGTCAGGCTTTGGATAGAATTTGGGATTATAATTTTTTAGGCATTTACCAATTAGGGGAAGAAGAGTTAGCATCATCTTTTGGAAAGGCACCTGGAGATACTAAATTACAGGATGTTGATAATAATGGTGTGTCAACACAAGAAGATAAAGTATTTCAGGGGTATACAAAACCTAGGTATCGTCTTGGTTTAAGAAATGAATTTTCTTTTTTTAAGAATTTCCAATTTTCTTTCTTTTTACGTGCAGATCTTGGACATTTCTCTAAAAATGGACTTCTTATGCAAACAAGCCAAGTTGATGATCGCCGAAATGCTTATTCAATTCCCTATTGGACTCCAGAAAATCCAACAAACAAGGCAACTCGTTTAAATACTGCAAACACACCGTCATTTACGATTTACGAATCAAGAAGTTTTATTCGTTTACAGGATGTTTCCCTGTCTTATAATCTCCCTGAAAATGCATTAGGAATGTTTAAATTAAATGGTTGTAGATTTTATTTAAGTTCGAGGAATTTATTAACGTTTACAAAATGGTCCGGTTGGGATCCTGAATCTGGGAATACACCAATGCCTAGAATTTTCACCTTCGGAATTGATTTAACATTATAAATATTTAGACAAATGAAAAATATAATTAAATATGCAATATATGCAATTTTATTTCTCTCTGCCTCATCTTGCGGAGATGAATTTCTTAATATAAAGCCGCTTTCAATATATACGCCAGAATCAATTTATACAAATGAAGATGGCTTCGAAGCTGTATTAGTAACTTTGAGAAAAAACCTTAGAGTTGATTTCTATGCTGAAGCAGGAGGTATAGCTTCTGAGTTGATTTCTTCAGATATAGCTATCTCTGCTAACAAAGCACAAGATGCAATTCATAATTTTGATACGCAAGTTTTACCTACCGGTACCGGAGGAAATTATGATTTTCATGAAATTTGGACCCGGGGATATAATCAGATACGAAATACGAATGTAATTTTATCAAGAATCGAACAAGGTAAATTTAAATCTGAAGAATCGAAAAATGCCATTATTGCAGAAGCATACTTCCATCGCTCTTATTGGTACTATAGAATGATACATCTATTTGGAGATATTCCATTTCTAAATATTGAATACACTGCTCCTAAAATAGATTTTTACACACACTCAAGAAAAACAATTTTGGCTAAACTTGTTGAAGATATGAGTTTTGCAGTAAAATGGCTACCTGAGACTGCAGTTCCAGGTGCAGTAACTAAAGGAGCTGGTTATCATTTATACACTAAAATACTTCTAGCTGATAGCCAATTTGAGAAAGCAGTAGAAGCTGCAACAGCAGTGATAGATGGTGGTAAATATTCATTGATGTTTGATCGTTTTGGTGTAGTCGCTTCAGATCCCAAATACAATGTTATATGGGATTTACATCAGAAAGAGAATAAAAGTTCTTCAGATAATAAAGAAGGTATTTTAGTCGTACAAGAGCAATATGGATTCCCAGATGCTGAAGTACCAGGTGGTACACAAAGTATGAGAAAGTATGTCCCTTCGTGGTGGAATAATTATATTAAAGATCCACAGGGAAAAAGAGGTACAATTGACACTTTTGGTGAGGAATTTTTTGTAAGTGTTGGAAGAGGTGTTGGATATGTTAGACCTACGAGTTATCATAATTATGAAATTTGGACTGACAACACAGATTTACGCCATGATAAGAAAGTTAATTGGTTTTCAACTGATAAATTTATATATAACAATAAATCTTCGAAATATTATGGACAACCTGTTGATATCAAATATACAAACCCAATTGATACAATTCACTGTTGGTACCCTTTTCCTTATTATAAAGTTTATATAAAAGATGAAGAAAGACCTTTTTCTCCTTGGGGAGGACATTCTGATTGGTATCTTTTTAGATTATCGGAAACTTATTTACTTAGAGCTGAAGCATACATTTGGTTAGGACAACCTATTAAAGCTGCGGCAGATGTTAATAAAGTAAGAAGCAGAGCAAAAGCATCTCTAGCTTCGTCGTTAGAAATGACTATAGAATATATACTTGATGAAAGAGCCAGAGAAATTTTTGCTGAAGAATTTCGTAAAACGGAGTTAACTCGTATAGCTTATATTATGGCTGACAATAATCTTAACGGGTATTCTATCAATAATTTTTCGGAAAAGAACTACTGGTATGATCGAGTGATGGATAAAAACGAATTTTATCGAGCAGGAAATATTATTTGGGGATCAAACGTTTATAAAATAAGCCCATTCCATGTACTATGGCCGATTCCTGCAACTGCAATCGACAGTAATACAGGAGGTATTATTAACCAAAATAAAGGTTATATTGGATTTGAAAATAATCAGTCTCCTCTTACAGTAATTAATGATCAACAATAATTATATATTAATTATCTTAGTTCCTTATTTGAATGGGAACTAAGATAATTTTTTTATTTATTAGTATATGAAAACAAAATATTCAATAATAGTATCTGCTAGTTTGTTTTTATTGCCAGGTTGTAAGAGTTTACCAGATAATGACAATAATCAGCAAAAGAAGGCTACAAATACGAAACCAAATGTATTGTTTATTTGTGTTGATGATCTAAGACGTGAGCTGGGTTGTTATGGATCTAAAGTAATATCACCCAATATAGATAAATTGGCAGAACAAGGTTCTTTGTTCTTTAATCATTATGTCCAAGTTCCAACTAGTGGGGCCTCACGAGCAAGTATGTTGACAGGGGTATTTCCACGTCGGGAGTCAGATCTTTCTAACGAAGCATGCCGTACACGACTTTCAGGCAAGCCTGAGACAGATACATCTGAAACAATGTTTCATCAACTAAAACGAAATGGTTATTATACTGTTGGAATTGGTAAAATCAGTCATTATGCAGATGGTCTCCTATATGGTTACAATGAACCAGTTAAATCTGAACTTGAATTACCCCATAGTTGGAATGAAATGCTTTTTGATGCCGGTAAATGGGGTACTGGATGGAATGCATTTTTTGGTTATGCCGATGGATCAAACAGACAAAGCAGAAACAAACAAGTGAAACCATATGAATGTGCAGATGTCTCAGATGAAGGTTATCCTGATGGATTAACAGCAAACCTGGCGGTAAAAAAAATAAATGAGCTGGCAAGTAAAAATAAACCTTTTTGTTTAGCTGTTGGATTTTTTAAACCTCATCTACCTTTTACAGCACCAAAAAAATATTGGGATATGTATAATGAGGAAGATATTCCACTATCACCAGCACCTTTTATACCTGAAAATTCTAACCCTATTATCTTACATGAAAGTACAGAATTTAATGGATATTTATTAGGTGAAGAGAAAGTATCTCTCAATAAGCCGGTATCTGATGAATATGCACGCAAACTCCGACACGCATATTATGCTTGTATAAGTTATGTAGATGCTCAAATAGGGAAAGTTTTGGATGCTCTGGAACAGTCTGGAAAAGCTGATAATACAATCATCATTTTGTGGGGAGATCATGGATGGCATTTGGGGGATCAATTAGTATGGGGAAAACACACATTACTTGAAACTTCTCTTAGTAGTGCTTTTATCATTTTAGCTCCAAATAAAAAAAAGGGAATTAGAAACCATCGCATAGTTAGCTCCATAGATATTTATCCTACTTTAATGGAATTATGCGGTGTCGAGATTCCCGAAGGACTTGATGGCAAAAGTTTGGTAACGCTTCTGAACTCACCACAAGACCAAAATTGGAATGATGTCGCTTATAGCTATTTTAGAAAAGGAATAAGTATGCGTACTCCGAAATACCGTATGGGGAGATATTTTATGAATAGTGAGATTATTACTGAGTTGTATAATTATGATCAGCAATTATTTGAAAGAAAAAACATTGCTTATGAAGAACAAGATATCGTAAATGGACTTTTACCATTATGGGAAAAAGGAAATATTTTTAATTACTAGCATTAAATTAATTTAGATATGATAGATATTATTTAGGTGAATTAGCTCTGCAGGAGATCGGCAGACGAAAGCCCATCATCAAGAATCGTATTGAACAGGAGATTGAGGATCGGGTAGTGTCATTTGCAACAGAAACCAGATCAATAATAGATATTTACCGAACTACCTGATTGCTTAAAATAAAACATCACGAAACATGAAACGACTCGATTTCTTAAAAACTACGGCGATGGGAACAGGAATGATTGCCATGGGCAGTCATTCCGATATTTTTTCTTTACCAGATTATCAGATCAAAAAGAATAAGCTTCTCCGATGAAGAGGATTTAATATCCTCGACTTCTTCTCTCCCAAAAGTATATTTCGAATCCTGAAAGATTTTGGGCCACTGAACAGGATTTTAAGTGGATGGCGGACTGGGGGTTCGATTTTATGCGCGTTCCTATGGCGTATCCCAGTTATCTTAATTATGATCAGGCTGTAGGAAGGGATATTCATCCTGAAGAGACAGTTGATTTTAGAGAAGAGGCTATTGATACAGTCAAAAGGATCGTTTATGCTGCCAATAAATACAAATTGATTGTGAGCCTCAATTCACACCGTGCTCCTAGCTTTTGTATCAATGCGGGATTTCACGAGTCTTTCAACTTATGGAAGGATGAAGAGGTACAACAAGCATTTTATCAACATTGGGATTTATGGTCTTAACGTTTTAAAAATATCTCCCCTAAATTATTAAGTTTTGATTTGGTAAATGAACCCTGTTTTAAGGAAGATATGAATGATCAGTTTGCTCCGTCAACAGCAATTCCGGGCGATATTTACCGCAAGGTTACCATTGGGTGTCAGGATGTAATTCACTGACAAAACGCTGACAGGATTGTGGTTGCAGATGGGGACCATGGCTGTAGTCTGGTGATTCTGGAACTGGTGGATTTACCGATTGGACAGAGTTGCAGGGGTTATTATCCTCATTACATATCACATTATCACGCAGGATGGGTTTGGAACAATCCGTATGATGTACCCACTCCCGTATGGCCAGGTGTGATTGACAGCAAGAGATTTGATCGCAAAGTGCTTGAGGATATTCTATCAATTGTGGATAGGTCTGGTTAATAAGGATGTTAGCGTGCATTGCGACGAGTGTGGTTGTTATAAGGAAACTCCTCATGATATTTTTCTTGCCTAGTTCGGTAATCAGTTGAATATCCTGACTTCACACAATATTGGTTGGGGTTTATGGAACTTCAGCGGTGATTTTGGCTTATTGGATTCTAGAAGAAAGGATGTGTATTACGAGGACTGATATTGCCATAAACTGGATAGAAAACTTTTGACACTTCTACAGAAATATTGATGTTTTAACTTATCTCTTTTCATTACTCTCCTATAAAATATTTCTCTCACCAGCCATACCATCGGAGGTTGTATGACAAGTTAAATCAAATATCAGAGAAAATTATATTTTAATTCACCAAAAAGTTACAAATAATTAGCGTAAATTCGTAGCTTATGGTTAGTTCTATACTGATGGTACAATATGCTTAAATTTTCTAAAACAAGTTTACCTGTTTTATCATTCATTCCGGCAACAGCTAGATGTTCACCTTTCATGGAGAACAAATATCCAAATATAGTAATTATCCTTGCCGATGATCAGGGATGGGGAGATTTGAGTATTTCAGGCAACACGAACGTTGAAACTCCCAACATTGACCGGTTGGCGAAAAAGGGAGTCATTTTCGATCGGTTTTACGTATGTCCTGTAAGCTCTCCCACCCGTGCAGAATTACTGACAGGAAGATATCATCCCCGGGGAGGGGTATTCTCCACCTCTGCGGGTGGAGAACGCCTTGACCTGGATGAAATCACTATTGCCGATTATTTTAAAAAAGCGGGATACTCTACAGCAGCTTATGGAAAATGGCATAATGGGACACCCCCCCCCTACCATCCAAATGCAAGGGGGTTTGATGATTTTTACGGATTTTGCTCCGGTCATTGGGGAGGGAAAACCAGTGTCCGAAATCAAAGATTTAGATTAGATCATGAAGGAAAATTATTTGACATACCCAATGATCCGGAACAAAACGAGGATGTTTCAAACAAATATTCCGAGATTACAAACGCACTATTAGGCGAAAAAGCCAAATGGGAAAAGGAGGTATTAAGCGAATTATCCAAACCTGATACCCGCCCTTTTACTATTGGGTATCCTGAATTCACTGTGACTCATATTCCTGCCCGTGACGGAATTGCCAAAGGCAATATCAGGCGCTCGAACAAATTTCCCAATGATTTCTATTTTACAAATTGGACAAGCACTTCCGACAGTATTGTCTGGAAAATAGATGTTCTTGCAGATGGCTGTTTCGATGTGGAAATTTACTACACATGTCCTCCCGAAGATATAGGTGCTACGGTTGAATTAAGCTTTGCAGATAAAAACTTATCAATAAGGTCTCCGAAGCATATAATCCAAGTTTAACAGGAATGGGAAATGATCGGGTGGCTAGGCAGGAGTCCTATGTAAAGGATTTTAAACCCATGAAAATGAGAACAATCTGTCTTAAAGAAGGAAAGGGAAAATTAACTTTGAAAGCACTTGAAATTCCAGGCAAACAGGTTTTTGATCTTAAAATGATAACGTTAAAAAGAATAAACTGAAAATTATGACGAAGCAAACAGAAAA
>ENA-UOOE01003041-UOOE01003041.1-fermentation-metagenome-genome-assembly--contig:-NODE-3041-length-11135-cov-24.430325_pt1 | contig 11135 bp, 17 predicted proteins | sample MGYA00245776_ERZ724021 | MGnify/ENA primary metagenome ERZ724021 (study PRJEB28704, sample SAMN03018321) | fermentation metagenome | biome: anthropogenic terrestrial biome; feature: soil...
TGCCATATTATGTATTTCCTCATTCCAAATTCCCTATCTCCCTTTAACCCATAACTCTTATTCACCATTCTAATTATGTTTTAGAATCGCTTTTTATCCCCTAATCCTTAAAAACCATTTCTAACCCTTATTCCTTAGCCAAAGCATATAATACCTATCAAATTGCTCCGTTTCCTATATAAAAAGGCTGCTTTCTAATAATTCATTCTTACTTATCTTCTTATTAAGAAAAGCAATTCTAAAATCGAGTTTCGCCCCTTAAAATGCAAAATATTTTAAAATAAAAACAAAACAGAGGAAATAAATTGCTGCAGAGCAACCATTTCCTCCATTTTGTCCGCTTACTAACACTCCCTAGAATGTCTGCATTAAAAGTAACATATTAGATGTTGATTGTAAAGAGTTTTATCCCTTTATTCCCTAGAGATAGAGTCCTGGTTCCTTTTAGTTCCTAACTTTTTATTCTAGTTCATTTAGGAACCCCATAGTAAGGATATAGGGGACAGGAGGTAAGAAAAAAGCAGGAAGTTCTAAACTTCACTGCTCATAATGGCTATAGATTATCAAACATATTAAATATACCCTCAGGTAATTCAGGCTGAGCATAATCATCATTATCTTTTTTACTGTTCCCTATAGTAATTCCTCCACATTCCGCTATTGCTTCCTTTAAAGCCTCCTTTATTTTCTCCTTATCAAAATCCTTATCATTTTTCCCCGTAAAACTTAATACTGCCTTAATAACGTAATCCGTTTTATATTTCTGTGCAGAAAGTATGTTATATACCTTAACATCTTCCTCTCTATCCATAGAAAAAGACAGGTTTATTCGTTTTGTTACCATAGCATCACCTTCTTAATTCCTGCTCTAATAGGATTTTATAGCCCTTTGCATTAGCAAACTGGTCAAGAAAATCCGCATACCTTACTTTTGTGGATTCTTCAATATATTTCCGAAGCAACATACTTCCACCACCTGTGAAAACAGTAGGGTTACGGAATTCGAACCCATATTCCTCAATTTTGGCCAATATGTTTTCTACATACTCATTCGTCATTATTTTAATTATCTCTTTAACATCTGCTTCAAAAATAACAGGTTCTCTTCCTAATATAATATCTTGTATTTGAGTTTCAGTCAGCCTAATATTTGTTTTTAAGAGTTCCTGCTGTATATTCGCAATTAGCGTAATAATTCCGTCAGGGAGTGAGTAACACGATGCAGTGTCAATTATCCCGTTCTCCACTCTAAAAATATCTACAGTATAACCGCCAATATCTATAACATTACATAATATATCCTTATAACTGTTAAATACCGTAATAAGCGAAGCATACCCCTGTGGATACACCCTGCAATCAATAATATTAATTGCATAACCTTTTTTGTTAAAATTAAATTTAACATCCTGTCTTAAAAAATATTCCCGAAATTTTTTCTTAAGAGTTCCATAATTGACAATTGGAAGTCCTACTCCTAGAATTACATCAGATTTATCTTCTATCCTCGCTATATTTACAGCATCTGCAATTGCAGGTAAAGACATAATGAAAGTATCCTGATTAACTGTCTTATCCATCTGGACACTCAATCTATTACCTCCGATGCTATAAAACTTACCTTCATAAATTAACAAGTTGCTCGCTGAGATTGGCTCACTATTAGATTTAGTAAATCCTGACTCAACAATATAGCCCTCACTTGTTTTTGTACATTTGTTTCCATTATCAAGTCCCAATAAAATCCTGTTTCCCATAGTAATTCCTCCATTTCTTTAATAAAATTTAAGTTCCTTATCGTTCTTTATAGCCGATGATTTTTTATAATTTCAAGTATTTCTGCAAAAAAAATTGCTCACCCAGCAAACTAGGTAAGCATACAAAATAAAATAATACGGAGGTTATTTCATTAACATTGTAAAATGCCTTCATAAACGTAAACATATATTTTATAATAAATCATTCTCCACAAAGTCAAGTCTAATTTCTACTTTTTTAACTTTTTCCTTATTTCCTTTTACCTAAATCCCTTTTATATATTATGTATTTAGTAAATTTCTTCAAGCCCTTTAATTTACGGCATTCGTAGAAGTTTTTAAGCGACAAAAACTAGTTTAGGGTATATTAGGAAAAAGGTTTATTGGGTTAAGGAACAAATATATGCATTATATTAACTTTTAATGCAACGCCTTAACTCTTATACCTTTTTAGTGATTTCCTTACGAAAATTTCTCTATCAGAATTTGACTTATCCCTGCTCTTCCGTATAATGTTAAAAATCAATTTGAAAGGATGAATTCTATGAGTGAAAATTTGTATATAAAAGATTTTAAAAGCCTGAAAGTATGGCAGAAGGCGAATGTTCTTGAGCAGGATATAAGGGAATTGGTTAAAGGATTTCCAAGTTGTGAGCAATATAGGCTTACAGACCAGTTAGTACGGGCTGTTAGGAGTATAGGGGCAAATCTTGCAGAAGGAAATACACAGTTGTTTATAAAAAAAGAAATAGTTCACGCAAATATTGCATTAGGAAGTGCGGGAGAATGCAGGAGCCATCTCATTACTGCATATCAAAATGGTTATATAAATAGTACACAATATGATGCCCTAGATAAAAGGTTAATTGAGATTATCAAAATGCTATATGGCTATATAAAAAGGCTAAAATCCGCACCGCGCGACACCTCAAATACTAATGACACTTAATATTAATTCAATAGGTTATAGGATTGTTCCCCTTGCGGGCTTTACTAAAAATGTTGTAGTCTAATTTAGAAATTGTTCTAGGGATAGAACTATCTCTTTAGTTTAAACTCTTATAAGTTGGGGAAAGTTTCGAGGGATAAGGGGCGAGGTCTAGGCATTCTTTCTGTACTTTTCTTGATTGCTATAAAAAATAAGAAAAAATGCCTTGGAAGGCCACTAATCCTCCAAAGCATTCTAAAAAATCCTAATAGTCCTATTATAAAAAATGTTTCTAAAGTTAAGGTATTGACCCACATTGGCTTTCACATTCCTTTATATATTATACTACATTTTACTCTTAATTTTCATAACTGTATAATAAATTCCCTAGCGAATTAAATATTTGTTTTCTTTGATGGTCTCGGTTATTTTTCCAATAACCACTGAATTTCCTGATAAATCAATGTTACATTAAATATCATATACTAGTAATTTGGATGAGTTGATATAATATTTACCTTATCGATACTTGAAAATAGCATTATCGTAAACCTTCTGAAACCCACCCTATTATTATATCTTGATACAAAGTCTAGCATTTATTATTCAGGTTTTTTATTTTTCTCAATCGACTCAAAAAACCTCCGCAAATTTTCTGGTAATTGATATGCTTCTTTATCAACCCTATCATTCAACCGTGCTTTCTTATCACTATATACTTTACGAAGGATGGCATCAATAATCATTGCTTTTGGTGGAACATTATATTCTTTTCCCTTATACACCCATACTCGGCAATCAACTTCATCGCCACATAAATCTCCACAAGATTCACATAGAGATTCCTTGACATCCATTTGTATGTCTTCTCCATTTACTCGTATAGTAGGCGAACTAATAAATCTATGTTGTTTTGCCTTTTCTTTACTATCAATATGGATTTTGTTCACAACTACTTCTATCCCTGTCAATTGAAGTATCTTTGCCACATCTGCAATGGCCTCTTCAAGCCCTGCATCTGTTCCCTGACATCGTGTGCAAATGTTTAGGTCTAAATATAAAAAATCAATTATTATTTCATTTTTTTCTTCAGTTTGACTCTGTCTTAAATCTTCACAGCATTTCGTATTACATATACAGTTATTATTTTGTGACTGACAACAATCCATGAATGTTACCTCCTTCAAAATCACTAATTGGGTTGAATCCCTACTAGGTTTTCCTTATAAATACTTCTTTATTTCTTCCACTGTTGGAATTTTTCCTGCAATTTTAACCTGTTCATCTACCACCAAAGCGGGTGTTCTCATCACACCATATGCTGCAATGTCCTTAAAATTTTGCACTTTTTCAATTGTGGCTTCAATTCCCAATTCTTTAACAGCCTCGTTAACATTAGCCTCTAATTTTTTACAATTCGCACATCCTGAACCTAAAACTTTAATTACCATAATTATCCTCCTCAATTGATTAATTTAATTTATTTATATGAAAATATACGAAAAAGCATTAAATAGATATCCAATAATTATAATTCCTACTGATACAATGGATACAAAGATTGCTAGAAGTTTAGGTTTTACTACTTTACTAAGCATTATCATAGAAGGAAGTGACAAGGCAGTTACTGCCATCATAAAGGATAATATTGTCCCTATTCCTACTCCTTTTGTAAATAAAGCCTCTGCTATTGGTAGTGTACCAAATATATCAGCATACATAGGAATACCAACTACTGTAGCCATTAAAACTGCAAATGGATTATTTTCTCCAATCACATTTTCTATAACTGATTGAGGAATCCAATTGTGAATTGCTGCTCCTATCCCTACCCCAATTAATACATATAACCATACCTTATGGATAATATCCTTAACTTGTTCTTTTGAATAAGAAATTCTTTCATCACGACTCATTTCTATAAAATCAGTATCTACATTCTCTATCTCTCTAACATATCCCTCTACATATTTTTCAAGTCCCAACTTTTCAATTAAAGTACCTCCGACAACAGCAAGAATAAGACCTACAACCACATAGGCTATGGCAATTTTGGCACCGAAAAATGACATTAAAAGCATTAATGATGCTAAATCTACCATCGGTGAAGAAATCAGGAAAGAGAAAGTTACACCTAAAGGTAATCCAGCCGAAGTAAATCCTATAAAAATCGGTATACTGGAACAACTACAAAATGGTGTGATAGTTCCAAGTAGTGCGCCAAGTATATTTCCTTTTATACCCTTTATTCTACCGAGTATCTTTTTAGTCCTTTCTGGTGGAAAATAACTTTGGATATAAGATACAATAAAAATTAATACCGATAATAAAATAAAAATTTTAATAGTATCATAGATAAAGAAGTGAATACTTCCACCTATTCTATCATTAATCGACAAGCCAAATACTTTCTCCATAAGAAGCCTTATAAGTTCTGAAAGCCATTTCATTTTTAATAATTGGTCATTTAACCAGCCAAATAACATTGTTAGTATATTCATATAATTCCCCCCTATTTTCTGCAACTACAAGATAACTTTCAACATTCATACACTTTTCAACATCTCTTTTAAGTTTCAAATAATCGTCTATATTGTCTTTTATCTCCTCCAGCATCTTCTTGTACACTTCTTCTTTAAGACTTAAAAGAAAAAGTGCTTGGATTTTTCTCTCCACTAACATCTTCTTTTATATTCATTAAATTTGTTTGTTTTTTTACCCTCTGTATCAAATCCATTACTTTTTCTTTAATAATATTCCTTGTTTTTCTGTAATCCTCTATTGGTCCACCTGATGGGTCCTCAAGTCCCCAATCTTCTCTGTACCTGCATGGCACATAAGGGCATACTACGTTACAACCCATAGTTATTAAAATATCTACTTCTTCTGGAATATCACTTAATAATTTTGGATGATATCCGCCCATATCTACCCCTTCTTCTTCCATTACCTGTACTGCCAGTGGTTTTACTTCAGGATAATTTTCTGTTCCCGCCGAATATGCTTCCAATACATCACTTCCCAATTTCTTTGCCCAACCTTCTGCCATTTGAGAACGACAGGAATTGTGAACACATACAAATGCCACCTTCTTTTTCATGTGTTTTATTTTCCCCTTTCACCAGTTTGTTTAAACCAATACCTTGTGTTGTTGGCTATTCTAACAAGTACAAGCATGACAGGAACTTCAACCAGTACTCCCACAACTGTTGCAAGAGCGGCTCCAGAATCCAACCCAAAAAGTGAAATGGCCACTGCAACAGCAAGTTCAAAGAAGTTACTTGCTCCAATCATTCCCGCAGGTGCTGCAATATCATGGGGAAGTTTCCATATCTTTGCCCATCCATAGGCGATGAAGAATATTAAAAATGTCTGAATAATTAATGGTACAGCAATTAATAAAATGTGCAGAGGATTATTTAAAATAATTTCACCCTGAAACGAGAAAATGATTATTAAAGTAAGAAGCAAACCTACAATAGTTACATTATCAAACTTCTTTAGAAAAACATCTTCAAAATATTCTACGCTCCTATGCTTTATAATAAATTTTCTTGATAAGTATCCGCCAAGTAAAGGTATCACAACAAACAAGACAACGGATAAAAATAGTGTATCATAAGGAACAATTACATTACTTACTCCTAATAAAAATGCTACTATAGGAGTAAATGCGAGTAATAAAATCAGGTCATTTACCGCTACCTGAACTAATGTATAAGCAGGGTCGCCTTTTGTCAGATAACTCCATACGAACACCATAGCGGTACATGGTGCGGCTCCCAGTAATACTGCACCCGCAAGATAGTCTGTCGCTAAATCTTGACCAATCCATCTTATGAATACTATCTTTAAGAAAAATGCTGCTATGAGATACATGGTAAAAGGCTTGATGAACCAGTTTGTCGCACAGGTAACTATAAGTCCCTTCGGTTTTTTTGTTGCCTTGATAATGCTTGAAAAATCAATCTTCAGCATCATAGGGTATATCATGAGCCATATCAGAATAGCAACAGGAATGGATACATTGGCATATTCAAACTTACTTAATGTTTCAGGAATTGCAGGAATTAATTGTCCTATGGCAACTCCCGCTATGATGCATGCAATTACCCATAATGTTAAGTATTTTTCGAAAAAGCCCAGTCCCCTTTTTTTCTCTATTACTTCTTCGCTATCCAAATTTAATGCCTCCAATCTATCTAATCTGTTTTTACATATATGATTATATTCGATTATAATCATATAATATGAAATAAAAGTATCTAAAATGTATTTAACAATACCATACTACTTTTCATCTTCCATCTTCTTACGCTACTTTCGAAGAAACTTTAGAACTTGCTTTTTATCTTCTCTTAATTGCTCACAAGTAAAGTTACTGCTTTTATATTTTTTAAGCCTTTCAACATCTTTTAGGTATTGTACATTTTCGTTAATCTTGTTTTTAAGAAATTCATACAGCAAATTATTTTCCTTAATAAATTCGTTATTTACTCCATAATAAACCCATTGTGACTTCTTATCACTAGTTATAATACCTGCGCTTTTTAATTTGTTTAAATGTCTTGAAGCGTTGGACTGAGTCATTCCTAGCATCGTCTCTATTTCACATACACAAAGTTCTTCTCTTATTAACAGATTTAATATTCTAATCCTATTTTCATCTCCCAATGCCTTAAATATTTCTATGAAATCCAATTCATCGCCTCCTATATGATTATATTCGATTATACTCATATAATAGTGTAGATTTATTTTTTTGTCAATAAGAATATTATCCTTTGTACTTGCAACTTACACCTTAATTATCAGCCTCTTAAAAATAAAAATCCCGGAATAAATCAGGAATTATCCTGCATCTACTACGGGATTTTAGAACAAACTTATTTTTTTCAGGGCAACGTTTATTATTTTCTCTATCTTTTCTCCTCATACTTTTCACTTACCTAAAATACTATGATTACTTATTTCTTGAATTTGTTTTTCAAATCCGTTATAACCAATGGGTTACATAGTATTTCACCAACCATTAATCAAACACTTTTCATAATTATTATGGGTCCATAATAGTCATCTGTAGCAATCCCTATCTTCTGCACCTTCCATTCCAATATTTCTTGTTTATCACATTCTTTTTCTACTAAATCTATTGCTTCTATTTCAGAAGCAGAAATAACTATAAACCTAATTGACGCTTCTGAAGTCTTTTCTTCGACCTGATATATGTATAACCTTGGATTTACATATTTTTTAGTGCCTATTATTCTATCTATCTTCTCTTCAAATGCGGTCAAATTATCATCTATCAAAATGTGTCCATAGTAATGGTCAATTTCTTTAGTTTGCCCATCAGAATATTTAACTGTAGTAATACAAGAAGGCTGGTCTGTAATGAACTCCTCCCCTGGTTCATATGTGAAAGACTTAAACCCAAAATCCTCAATCAAGTTATTTAATTGTTCTACCTTTTTCTTTGATATCTTCCAATGCTGCTCTCCGCTCTTATATACAAACATTTCTCCATGATAATTTACATTGCCCTCGTTATCTACTGTTACACTATAAACAGGGCAAGTTCCATAGCACATTGTTCTTTGCAATTTTATGTATTCGAACATGATAATCCCCCTATTAGCCTGCATATTCATATGCTTATATACAAAACACTATATTCCGTAGTGAATTAAGTATTTATTTTCACTAATTGCATTAGATACCTTTTCAACAAGCGATTGAAGTTCCTGCGATTGATAATAACTATTTGCCTTGATAATAATCTCTCTAAATTGTTTAAGGGATTCTGGTGGGATGAGGGTTACCCCGCAATAATCCAATCCATTTCCTGGCTGAGTTGTAACCTGAAGGTATGTTTTTATTGCCATTAGTTCTTCATTATACTTTATAATCATCTCTTCTAATAAGTCATCATGTACCGAAATACAATTGTATTTTTCAGGTTCATAATCGCTATACCACTTATTTTCTTCAAAAGAATCTATTATTCCAAAATCATGCTTAGCCAAACAATCGCCCCTTGCAAATTTATATAACCTCACTTAATACATATTTTATGAATAATGTACATTTCCTTAATCCTTATTATCCTTGGTAATTTTCTTATGGTAATCATAAGCACCTGCAAAAAAACAAATACTTGCAATTGCCTCTAAAATTGGTACGAGAATAAATTGAGTACTTACTAATGCCAAAATAGTATTTATTATAAAAAGAAATCCAGCAAGTAACGATAGGTTTCGAGAACGTTTAAAATTCTTCATAAATTCCCCCCTAAATTTTGTTGCATAATATTCTATCAATATGTACTATCTATCCCTCTTTTACATCATCAAGATTAGCATAATCTATGATAATCTTTTTACACTGCTTGCAAATATAAGAATCTACTCTGATAGAACTAACCGCTTTTTCTCCTAGTAAGACTTCGCCTGCTTTAGGATGATAGGATACTTTATGTGGCTGTTTCGCCCATAAAAGATACCTTCCTCCTTCTAATATACCTATCTCCATTTCACCATTACAATAGGGACATTTCATAGGTTTCATCTCCATTCGAATCTCTTTGTAATTAATTCGACATGATGCATTTAATTGCATCATTACTTAAAATCCATAATTTACTTATAAGTCAAAACATCAAAAACCCTACTTTTAATCTTTCTTTCTGAATCAATGATAATATGATATTCATTTTTTTGAATTTTAATCTTCCTGAAATTATTAAACAACTCATTTAATTCAATAACATCAGTATAATGGTGAGGTATATTTTCTTCTCCTTCTCTTGAACCTACAAATGTATTTTTTTCTATCTCTTCTCCAATTCCAAAAGAGTCATCTTCTACTGATAGAAAGTCAAATAAAAAGTATCCTCTTCGTCTTAACACCCTATAGATTTCAGAAATGCTATTTTCAATTTGTTTAAAATCCTGATGATGAAGTACGGATGTGCAAATCACTGTATCAAAATAATTATCTTGAAACGGAAGACTATTCATATCTGCTTGTATTAAAGTAATATTACTTATAGATTTTCTATCTATATATCTCTTTAACCATTCTATTGCCTGTGCATTTATATCTATTGAAGTTACATTAAAATTATTTTCTGCAAGATAAATGCTATGTTTACCGTAGCCACATCCTATGTCTAAAATTCTTTCATATCCAATCTCTTTAAATAACTGAATATTCTCTTTGAAAAAGGGTGTAAAACTAATATCCAATTTATCATATATATTTTCAACTGGTAACTGAACTATATTCCAATCCATTTATAATCACCTACTTTAAATTTATATACATTATCTTAATGTACATCATTCAACTTTTACGCCTCTAAATGTTTATTTAATATTATTTTTCTTTATATAAGCCATGATAAATCCACCCATTGTTGCAATCGATAATATTGGCCCTAATTCAGCAGCATTCATTCCGTAACCAATGCTGGAACCTATCACGCCAATAACAATACTCACGATAATCCCAAGTATAATCATTTTCATACCCTCCTTTAAATATAATGTTCTTAATTCACAAAATTCAACCACTGCGACGTAAAATATAAATATTCCAACCTAAAGATTAATAGTTATACTCATGATTTCCAACACATATTTTTTGAGTTAATATTTCATTTTTCGAAGGTTTTCTTATTTCAATAAGGTTCAAAACATCATATCCTATTTTAGATAAAAATGTTATCATCTTATCGTTATTAGGATGTACCCAGTTAAAAACTGTATCCCCACCCAATTCATTCGCAATTTTTTCTGCCTCTTTATATAGTTTTGAGGCTATACCTTTTCTCCTTGCACTATCAGAAACAAATAGAGATTCTGCCCAAACTACATTACCATCAATTCTACAAACTATATACCCCAATAGTTCTTTACTATTATCTTCAGCGACAAAAATAGGATACTTCGCCTCTATATATTCTTTAAATTCTTCCTTTGCTTGGTCTATTTTAGGTGTTGAAGTAATTCCTTTAAATTGTTTTAGTTCAACTCTAAACTGTGCTATCAGGCTTGATATTTTTTCTTCATCATCAATTTTGGCTAAACGTATAATCACTATTTTCATCTCCCTCGATAATTCGTTTTATTCTACTAATTCGTTCCTTATACCTTTATTTTACACCATATAACCTATAAAAGCACCCGTTTTCTTACACCTTACTACTTTTTAAGCAACTCTCCTAATACCCTATTAACCTCTTCCACAACCTGTTTCCTATATTCATATAAATAATATAACTTTATTTTCACTTTAATAGAACTTTACCATCACTAAAATTGTCTTTTCTTTTTCCAAAATTTCTTCTTCATCATTTCTGAAACAGAAAAAATATGCTAAGTTCTTATAAAATGTAAATAATGTCCTAATTCCTTTTCCCTTTTATCCACATTTCCCTTATATTTTAT
>ENA-UOOE01003044-UOOE01003044.1-fermentation-metagenome-genome-assembly--contig:-NODE-3044-length-11127-cov-10.987536_pt1 | contig 11127 bp, 18 predicted proteins | sample MGYA00245776_ERZ724021 | MGnify/ENA primary metagenome ERZ724021 (study PRJEB28704, sample SAMN03018321) | fermentation metagenome | biome: anthropogenic terrestrial biome; feature: soil...
GTGTTGCTTCCTCCTTTAAGATAAAAATAAGACTACAAGCATTAGCTTGTAGTCTTATTTTAAGACGTGAACCCGGAAGGTTCTATTTGTAGTGGTTCTAAGGGTTACGTTTTGTTCCCGGGTTTGTCGGCCCCGGCCTGTGCGGTAAAGTCCTCAATGGAAAGCTGCCCCTCGATATGGCCTTCTCCGCATATTTGCCGTACCCATCGCTCGGTGACATCGTACTTTCTCGCGAGTTCAAGGTGATTGTATCCGTTGAATTCCTCCTTGATTCGGGCGTCGCGGACGGGCCGGGTGAGGCTTTCGGGCTTCGGGATGTAGATTGTCGCGCCGCCTACCACTTCGGCGAGCTTCACGAAATTCTCCGGCCCGATCGCCTCTGCAATGTTTTTGTAAGTGCCTTCGGGGAACATGTCGACCGTCAGACCTTTTGACAGCTCGTTCATCGCTTCGCCTCCGTTTCCTGCGCTTAGAGCTTTGTAAGGTTGCCGACGTTTACGGCGGCGGTGACGGTTTTTCCGATGCCGATGACGGCGCGGTCTCCCGATACGCTGATAACGTCGTAGGCGCTGTAATAGGGCTTGAAGGGCTTGCCGCTATACTGAACGGCCTTTTTCACCTTGACCTTGTCTCCCGCCTTGATTTTGGCTTCGCGGGCCTTTTGCGCGGTTCCCTTGAGCTTCGCATTAACGGCGGCTTGCACGGCGGCATAGTCGTATCCGGCGGTGGAAATGCGTTTCTTTCTTTCCGCTCCGTTGCCCCACTTTCCCGCAAGCACTTCATCCGCAATTTCGGAGACGGTCTTTTTGGGGGCGGCGGGTTTGGTAGGCGCTGCCGCTTTTGTCAGGCCGTTCAGTCCGGCCCCTCGGATAATGCCCGGGTAGTCTTTCATGCTGTAATCCATGTCGACGCTGCCGGAGGAAATGCCGCTGACCCTGCCCTTGCTTCCGTATTGCCAGACGCCCGCGTCGCTGCGGTTGCATGTGGAATTGTACCACGCATACCAGAGATCAAAGCGTGAGAGGGCCTTCTGATCGAGCATGTGCGCCAGATAGTCGGCGTTTGCGTAGTTCGCGGCATAATATCCCGCTTTCTCAATCTCCCCGCAGAAGGCGGCGGCCATCTGCGTAGCAAGGGCCTTTGCAATGGTAACGCCTTTCTTTTTGGCGTAGCGGACGGTGTCGTATTCGAGATCAAAGAAGACCGGGTATTCGAGGCGGTAGGGTTTCACTGCCTCGAGGCAGTAGCGGGCCTCCTGCGCGGCTCCCGCCGCCGTAAGCGCATAGCTGAACCAATAGACGCCGAAGGGGATTCCGAGGCGGTTGCATTCGGCGGCGTTGCGCTTGAACTGCTTGTCGATGTTGTTCGACCCGTATCCGGCGCGGGCGATGACGAACTGAATCCCGTCCGCCTTTACCTTCGCGAAGTCCGGCGCTCCCTGCCATGTGGAGATGTCGATTCCCTTAAAGACTGCCCCCATCGGTGAAGCCCCCTTTCTCAAACTCGGCCCGGGCTTCGGTAATTTCCGGGCCGTTCTTGCTTTGAATCTCAAGCACGTCCCGGGTTGTGACGTCCTCGGCGGCGGCAATCTCGTCCGGCGTTTTTCCGTAGGCGAGGGCTTTAATGATTTCGTTTTCTTTCTGTTCGTTCATAATGAGAGACCTCCTATAGTTTCAAAATGGGGAGGACAACCTTTTTGAGGTATTCCTCAATCGTGTATTGTACCTTGTGTTCCGCCCTGAGTGCTTCGTGAAACTTTTTTGTCTCAACCGCAATCTTGAGCAGCTTCAGGACGCCGACCTGTTCCTCCGTGACCCTTGACATCTCAGGGCCGACCATGCAGCCGATCGCCTTGTATAAATAAAGCGTGTCTTCAATTCCGCCCATTTCGTCAAACTCCGCGATGACTTCCTTCGCAAACTTCTTGCGGTTGAGTCTCGGCTTGTCGGGCGGGATTGCTCCCGCTGCTTGGAGCTCCTTTTTTTGCCTGGCGCGGAGGGCTTTCTCGCGCTGCGTAAGGCGCTTCTTTTTCTGAGCCAATGCTTCCCTCCTAACTGACGGGGCCCTTGTGAAACGGGGCTCTTGCCGTTTCCGCCTCCACAAGGCTCCGCCGTACTGCCTCCGCCGTCTCGGTCTGCTGCCGGAGCATAACGGCGGAGGCGGCGAGCTGTGCGGCCTGTACGAGCCGCTGAGGGCTTTCCTTGAGAAGTTCCCGCCTTTGTTCGGGTGTAATTCGTGTGCCGAGGTATTCGCCCGCTCGCTCGAGTTCCTTCACGACTGCGGGGCCTAATATCGCGGTTGCGAGCCTCTCAAGCCCTGCGGCGGCATCGGCCCCTGCGGATTTCTTTAGCTCGCTCATTTCGCTCCTTTCCCTTTCTGCCGGGCGGCCATGCTTTTGAGTGCCTCGACCACTTTGCAGCATTGCGCCATCGTGAGCCACTCAATACGGTCAACGCCGAACATGCGCTTGACAAACCCGTTGATTCGGCGGTTGTCGTCGTTCCATCCGAGCACGTCGCAGAGCGCGTAGATTTTATGCCGGAGCTGTTCGGTGCGCGGGTCTCCGCCCTCGTCGGTTCGCTTGCTGTGCGTGTCGCGCTGAACGCCGTCCTTCATGTTTTGCAGGACGCGGGCAAGGGTGTTGATTTCGCCCTGCGTGAGCTTCTTCATGCTTTCCTTGCCCGTTTCCCGAAAGACGACCGCGTGAAGGTCGTCGTCCGAAAGGTTTAGTTCCGTGGACTTCGCAATCGCCCATAATGTACGGATGGAGGCGGGCTTCCTGCCGCCCCTGGTTCTTGCTGCTGTCATTCCTTCATACCTCGTTTCCCCAACAATCCCACCCGGGAACACGGCGGCGGGCAAAGAGTTCAATGCGCGGAACGTCTCCGAAAAGCTCCTCAATGCGCCGCCGTACTTCCTCCGGCTTCTCGCTGTGCCGCCTTCTGACGGCTTCGACAAACTGCGGGATGTTGTTCTTTTGCTTGTACTGTACCATGTGCCCCCGTGTCCCAAAGAGGCAGAGCTCGCAGTTTTTCAGCGTCCAGGGCGCAAGGTTGCAGACGATTTTCCCGTTGACGGTCTTCTTGAGCCATACGAAGGCGACCGTCACATACTGGAATCCCCACGCCTCATAAAGCCGGATGGCGTCTTTTATGTGGGCGTCGGTCGCCCACATAAAGAGCGCGGCGTCATGCTCTGCTATGCGTCCCACATCCCACGAGCTCATAACGCTTGTTTTTTCGGTCGGATATACGGCTTCAAGCGGCGTGTAATCAGCGCGTCCCCGCGCCTTTCCGGTTGGCTCCTTGCTGCCGAATTTCCACGGAGGATCGGCGTAGATGACGCGGTACTTTTTGCTTGTGGAAAAGATGTCGACCCTCACGAGCAGTCTCCTAATTTTCCGGTGTCGTGGCGGAGCGTTCGAGTTTTTCCTTGAACGCCTCATATCCGAAGATGTCCTTTTGATTCCACTTAGCGCCGACCGCGAGGACGACGCTCTCGCCCTGCTTCTTGAGGTTCTCCTTGCTAACCTTTTCCTCGGTGACGATGCAGTCTTTCAGCTTGCGGGCCTTAATTTTGCGGATAATCTCGTCGAGCTTCTCCCTGCTTTTGGGGAGAGACACGGAGGTCGAGAGCCGGAAACCAACCGAGCCGTAATTAAGGCTTTTGGTCTTTGCCTTGCCGAGCTCGTCGCGGTGGTCTCCGACAAACTCCTTGATGTCGCGCTCGAGCTTCGAGATACGGTCGGCGTGGGGCTTTCCGTCCTGCTCCGCGACTTTCTTCGCGCCGATAATCTGACGGTTCATTTCCGCCTCAATGTCGTCCAGGGCGAGCTCGTTCTCGGCAATCTCCCGGAGAGCTGCGTCCACTTCGGCCCAGGACTTGAGTGCCGGGGCCTCTATAATGCGTTTTCGTGCCATGCTGTAGCTCCTTTCTTGATTCTTGCGCCCTGCCCGCTGCGGGGCGGGTGTCGGTTTCGTGCGGCTTGGATTCGTTCCGCCCGGGGCCCTGCCCGGGCCTCGGGTTTGGCTTTTCTGGTTCCGTCGTATAAAATGTAGTGCCTTGTCGTCAAAGCGTAAACGCCGAGCGGAAGGGTGAAAAGCACGGCGGTCGAGTCCCTGTCCTCCACGGTTTCGCCTGTCGAGGCAAGCCATAAGAGGGCGGCGGAAAGCAGAATCAGGGCGATGCCCCATAACCGTTGTTTTGTCATTTTCTTCATTGAGCGTTCCTCCGTTTTCTCAAATATCCTGTCTCAAAGCATCATCATGCTTGAGGCTTGTTCAATCGTTTTGAGGGTGATTGTCTTGCCGCCCGTTTCGGCGAGAATGCGGAAGACGTTGTTCAGCGTCCGGTCGAGGAGACGGAAGCATCCGGTCTGTAGGTTGCAGGCGCGGGCCGTAAGTTCCGCCAGAGCTTCGGGCTCCACATTGTAGCCGTCAAGGTATCCCTTGACTTCGGCGGCTGTAAGCCCCCGGAGGGAAGCGTAGAAGTCGACCCGGTTCGCCATCCGCACGAGGTAGCTCTTAATCTGCGCCTCGAGCTTCGGCTCGCCCGCAATGACGATTCCAACGTCCGACTGGTCGAAAATGGCCCGGAGGATTTCCATTTTCTTTTGCGTGTATTTTGAGATGAGCTTGTCGGCCTCGTCGATAATGAGGAGGTAGCCCTTGTTCGTGTTGCAGTAGTCCCGGATTCCGTTGACCCTGCGCCATATCGTGCCGTACCCGGACGGAATGCCGAGCGACTTCTCAATCGCTTCCACAAGGTCGCGGCTGCTCATGGTGTCGTCGCACTCAATATAGGCGACGCGGGGGAGCTTCGCGTATTGCTTGAGGGTGTGGGTCTTCCCGTAGCCGGAGCGCCCGACCACGATGCCGAGGCCGATGTACTCTTGGCAGGATTGGCAGACTCCGAGGATTGCCTTCGCGTCGCGCGACTCGAAAAACCGGGGCCGCTTGGCCTGTTCCGCCTTGCTGTCCGGAAGGCTGACTTCCTCGCCCGTGTGGGCGCTGAGGTACTCCGCGAGGCGTCCTTCAATTCCTGATACGTCGCTGTCGTACTTGCCCCCCAGGTAACGGGAGACCGCCGTGCGGGAATAGCTGATTTCCCGGGCGAGCAGTGCGATGCTTGTGCCCGTCGCCGTGAGGTATTCGTTAACCCTCTCGGCGAGGCTCTTGTTTTCCGTGTATGTGGCGGCTGCTGCCGCTGCTGTGACTTCCATCATGTTCCTCCTATTCGTTCATTGCTCTCAGGCGGGAGAGAGCGTCGTCGGCCTTGCTGCTGAGGAATTTGTCCCCGGCCCCGGCCTTTTTCTTCGGCTTGCCGTATTCGGCGCGGAACTCCTTGTCGTTCGGAAGCTGCACGAGCTTCGAGGGGCGTTCCGCCTTGATGGTAAGGTCAATCTTTCCGACCGCGTCGGAAGGCCGACCGTTCGCGACCCGCTGCTCGTAAGGCGTTCCGAAGTCCTCAAGCAGTTCCCTCGTCTGTCTGAGCTGCCGCTTCTGGTCGCGTAAGTGTTTCTCAAGCGCGGCCTGGGAACAATGCGGGCCGAATTGCAGGAGCTCGGCGGAAACCGCCTCGCATATCTTCCGGCCTTCTCTGTCGAAGACGTAGAGTTTTGTGACGTCGTCAATGTCCCACTTGACCCCGACCTTTTGCCCGATGTACTTGCAGAGCTCATAGTCGGTGTAGAGCTCGCCGAACTTCTGGATGCCCTGGTTGCGGACGAGGGCGGTGTCCGCCTTCATGAGCAGCATTGCCGCGTACTCGCGGGGCGGCGCTGCCTTTTCGTAGCGCGGGCCGTTGGCAAACATGTCGGCGGGCGTGACCCATTTTTCCCCCGCGTTCTTGAGCCCCGAGTGCTGCCGCTTGTGGTAGTGGTTGTTTTTCCAGTCCGTCCAGAGCTCAAAGAGTTCCTCCATTGTGAGCAGCTCCCCGCGTTCGAGCATCGCGTCGACGTCCTTCTGACGTTTGGCGTAGGTCTTCGACCCCGTGAGGGTGCCAGTGTAGGACTGAAACCATCGGGAGAACTGGTCGCAGACCGTCCGGAAAAGCCGTTCAATCTGTCCTTTGTCCCAGGGCTGATAAGGAAGCGAACGGCTGACTTCCTGGATGCCGATGGACTGGTAGAACCCGACCGTCTCGCTGTCGAAATGAAAATCAATCCTGCGGTTTTTCCGGTTCTGCCCGGTCATGGTCTTTCCGGTGTAGTCCTTGCCGTTGTCGATATGCAGGAATTTCGGGACGCCGCCCGGCTCGTTCTCCGCGTACATCATCTTGACGAGGCTTTCCTTTAGGGTTTGGCTGTTGGCGTCAACACACACGACGTCCCCGAGTATCGCACGGCTTTTTATGTCTATCCATGCGACGAGCTTCGGGCGGACGGCCTTAATCTTGCCGTTCGGTGCCGTCCACTGCACCCAAAAGTCGAAGGTGTGCTCGTCGCCGACGACGTACTCCATGACCTCAAGCGTCGTTGAGTCGCGCCTTGCCTTGAGCATCTTCTGGTTCTTCCAATCGCGGAGGCCGTTCGCCCCGAGGTAGCGGGCGCTCTCGGCTCCCGGTGTATCCGTGATATGCTTGACGTACCGGGCGACCGTCTTGACGGACGGGTAGCTTTCCCACTGCCTTTTTTCCGCCAGTCCCTCGAACGCTTCGTAAAGCATTTCAATCGTCCCGAGGTTTGCGGAAAAATTCTCGTCAAACCAGATATTTTCAATCGCGGCCTTTTGTTCGTCCGTGAGGCTTGGGAAGCTCCCGGCCTCCTTCGGCTTCCGGCAAAGGGCGAGCGCCCGGAAATAGTCCCGGCTTTTCCCGTCTTCCTTTTCGAGCCGGAGCGCCCAGGCGTTGGCCTCGAGGACGTTCCCGACGTATCGGTAGAGCGTCGGGGTGCTCACTCCCAGGCCCAGGGCGAAGCGGTCGGCGTAGGCGGTGCGGTCGCTCCCCTCGTAGCCGATGAAGTCCTGCACCCGCTTCGCGAGCTCAATCGCCTCGTAATACTGCTTCTTGTGTTTTTCGACGTAGTGGTTGAGGTCTGCTTCCACATACCAGGGCGTCGCTTCTGCCCGCTGCTCTATAATGACATCCCTCCCGTCTACCTTCTGAGCGGCCTTGTGCGCCTTTTTTGCCTTTGAGGACAGCGAGGCGGCGGAGACCATGACCTGGTCTTTTCCCCCGCCCTCGCGGGGCTGCTTTTTCGTTTTGAATGCTTTCGGATTGCGAGCAATCCTTGACGACATTCCCTTGTAACTGATGCCTTCAAACGCCGCCGCCTCCTCAAGCGTGATATATGTCTCCGGCACTTCCGTCCCTCCCTTCTGCTGTTCATGCTGCCGTGAGTTTCTCGACCTTCCTCGGGTCGAGCTCGAGGGCCGCGACGATTGCCGGGAGGTATTTCTCGCCCGACCGCAAGCCGCTCAGTATGTAGCTCAGGTATTGCGGCGACGTGCCGATTGTCTCGGCGAGCTCCGTCTTGCTCATGTCCCGGTCGGTCAAAGTCTTCGTGACGTATTTCCCGAACGCCGTGAGCTTGTGGCTCCTGCCTGTCATCGCGCTCCTCCTTTCTGTGATGTTGTTCTTAGATTTACTTCCGCCCCGCCGTGCCGTATAATTGAAGTGCGGCCAACAAATAACGGAAGGGGGTGGAAAAGATTGTGCGATTTTAATTTAAACGAGCTGCGCGCCATACTTAAAAGAGATACCGAATTGTTGTCCCGGATAGCTTCGTGGGACAGCGACCCTGCGAAAGTGTATATAAAATATCTTCCTGCTTTTGAAGTCTTCCTCAAAAAGATTCCCGATGACATAACGGTGTCTGAGCTGGAATCCGTGCTTCGCAAACAACCGGTAGATTTTCGCTTGCTGTTTGCCATACGGATGACGCAAATGTACGAGCGGCTTAATGCGGGAAAAGTATCCCTCAATTGTAAGGGCCTCGGGCAATTTCTCAGGCGTGAGCTTTATGAGAATAATCCCGAAAAAATCAATATCAGCCATCTATTTTGAGGGTGTATCCTTTGCCGTAGTCCGGTTCTGTAAGCATCCTTTTGACGCTTTCCTTGAGGGCCGCTTTGTCGGCGTCGCTCAGCTTCGGCTGTGGAATAATCATTTTCTGCGGGGCTGTCTGACCGCCTTTGTCAATTTTGAGTTCGTTAGGAACTCCGTTCGCAAGACAATCGAGCATCTTGAGGGTTTCGTTGTGCCTTTGCTTCTCTCGCCTAATATGGTGTTCAAGCGCTTCGGCGTTTGTCTGCGGGGCGTCCGATTTAGTGTAGTCTTCAATCTCACTGAGCAGTTTTCCGAGGGCGGTCAAGTCCTCGCTCTTCCCTTGGAGGGGGCACTTTTCGCATAGAGTCGTCCGTTCGCCGGACGGCTCTTTCTTTTCGCCCGGCTCGCCGCTCGGCACGTCCTCCGGCTCAAAGTGGCGGGGCTCCACGAAGCACTCGTCGTCTGTGATTGCGCCGAGCTCTTTGAGGGCGGCCTTGTACCCGTAAAGCTCGTGCCTTGCGGTCTCGGGGACGACGTCCGGGTAGTCGTCGCTCTTGATTTGTCCGGAGAGGGTGCTGTCCCATCCGGCAATCATGGTCTGCGCGTCGACCGTCTTCTCTTCGGTGCGGTCGGCGGTTTCCCGGACGACGGTAACGGTCGGCTCCTCGTTCGTGTAGTCTTCCTCGGCGTTAAGGCCCCGGGCCTGTTCGACGGCCTCCTCAATGGTGGCGGCGCTGTCGTAGTCCATCGCGCTGCGGTCGATGCCGAGGTGCCCGGTGTAAAGCTCCGCGTCGATAACGCCGAAGCTGCCGAGCGTTTCGTCCTGCCGCTTCTCGCGGTCGTTGAATCGGACGACGAGATACCCGTTGATTTTTTTCATCTTTCTCATAGCTGCTGTTCCTTCCTTTCTTTCTGTTGGCTACTGTCTGCCGGGAGGACTCTCACGCGGTCGGTGTGCTTGTGCAGGAGGACGAGCTCGCCGTTTCGCTTCTCCTTGATGACGAGCCAGTTTTTGGGGTTGAGCCGGAACTGCCCGAGCCTGACCTTCTGCTTGCGTGTCGGTCTCTTTCCGTGTCGCAAAGTGAGCATCTCCTTTCAAAACTTTTGGAAAAGTGGTAGAGTAAAAGCGAGCGGCGAGGGGCAAAACTATGGAAAAATTTACTTCTCGCGATGATTCCGAGGTTCATGTTGTGAAAGAACAAAAACCTCATTACAGGCACTCCATTCGCAAGTCGGAAAACCACCCGGCTTTTTCGCGTCATTCCATCCGCAGTTCCGACCACAAACCGGAGAAAGGCGACAGCAACACATAAGGAGGTGAGAACTCTCTCGCCGCTCGCTTTTACTCTACCGATTCCGTGTTCCTTCTATCTTTTTTGATACTTTTGTGGTATGCTTTTTTTGATTTAATTTTTAATCTGTTATAAGTATACCTCGCAAATTCGAGTATGTCAATACTTATGCGAGGAAAATAATCGCAATTTCGAGGGGGAATTTATAATGTTTTCCGAACTGCTAAAAGAGCTAAGAAGCAAAAAAGGGGTAACACAGAGCCAGCTTGCGAAAGCGGTCGGTGTATCTCCTGGTAACGTTGGGGATTGGGAGACGGGGAAAAGCAAGCCTGGTTATTCAGCACTTGCAGAACTTACTCGTTATTTCGAGGTTAGTCCGGCCCGTCTGTTAGAGATCCCGGCATATGACCAAACTTACACTTGCGACGGCGTTCCGCTCTCGGAATCGGAAGCCGATCTAATAGCCATGTGCCGCTTGATTGACGAAGCGGACAGGCAGACTATTTTCGAGCTTGCGAAGCTGAAATATGAATTGAAGACTGGGGAAAAGGTATCGTCTTATTTAACGTATCCCGACGTGATCGAGAGGCAAAAAAGCGCTCCCGGCGACGGCGGTAAGGCCGCGGGTGGGAACGCTTGATTTTTTGTGCCCGTATGATTAAAAAGTTAATCTTAAATATGCAGAATTGAAAAAGCTGTTTAGAGGGGAGTGAGTGAACCCGCAAACCCGCATAGAACGGGCAATTCTGCAATTCTGCATAGGTTTGTGCATTTTGCGGAATTGCTCAAGGGCGTTTTCGCACCGTTTTCGCCGTGGGTCCCGTGCGCTCTCACGCCCCCGGTAACGGGCGGTAACGGGTCGCGCCGCCGCGTTTCCCGGCAAAATGCCGCCGTTTCGGGGTGCCGCCGTTACTTTTCTCACGGAGTAACGCGCCGTTAGCACGCTGCCGCCCCTTGGCAAGCGCCTCTTGTTCTGCTATACTGTGTTCATGGGCCGCAAGGCCGTCCGCTTTAGTCTGCTGCTGTGACTTCCCGGACGTGCCGAGCGGCCCTTTCCATGCCTATAAACGCCGCTGTCATGCGGTTTTGCGGGCGTTCGCGTAATTTTACGGTTCGTTCGCGCCGCCGCTGTACGGGGTGTTTCCGGGCAAAAAGAAAAGACGCCGATTTTCTCGACGTCTCCATCTCATGATTGTTGAAAAAATGCGGGCGTTCGTGGGTTTTTTCCCGCTCTTGAATCGCTGAATCCCGCGTAAATACTGGGTTTTCTCGATTGTTCCCGTGCTGTCCCGCCTTATCCCGCCTTTCTCAAATACGTTGTCCGGTTACATTAAGCAGTACGAGTGAATCTTTAAAGTCCGTTTTGAAAAGGTCTTCGTACGTTTTAAGCCCTTTGGGGTACATGGATTTATTATAGCAGAGCGCCGCGGCGACCGCCTGGTAGGGAACGGCATACTCATTTTCAGGGTCAAAGTCCTTATTAAGCTTCAAGTATGCGGAGTCCATATTTTTAAGGTTTGTAAGTTTGGACTTGTCAAGCTTGCCAATCATGTTTTCCTTAGACATCATGCTTATGTAATATCCGGCCGCGTCAACCACGTCGTAAGTACCCGACGGGGAGCTTTTTACTTTCGAATACATATCGGCTAAAGACGAAAACGTTGTTATGTTTACTTTTATGCCTGTTTCGCTGTTAAATTTGTCAAGCACGCTCTGCGGCATATGTCATACAATGCCTGCCGCCCCCTCTGCCGTAAATACAAATGGAGCCGGACTTTGATGTCCGGCTCCATTGCAGCCTGAAGACAAAACGCCGTTTGGGATTCAGACCCAAGCGGCGTTTCTCATG
>ENA-UOOE01003045-UOOE01003045.1-fermentation-metagenome-genome-assembly--contig:-NODE-3045-length-11126-cov-4.573661_pt1 | contig 11126 bp, 13 predicted proteins | sample MGYA00245776_ERZ724021 | MGnify/ENA primary metagenome ERZ724021 (study PRJEB28704, sample SAMN03018321) | fermentation metagenome | biome: anthropogenic terrestrial biome; feature: soil; material...
GTTTTAGACCCCTAAATCATATGAAAATCGAGGGGAGTATATAAACGAAATTGTTGTTTTTCAGGGTGCCCCACCAAAACAGGCAAAGGATGACAAGATAGCATTTTCGCTAATTTGTCCTTTCTTTTTTTAGGATGTTATTATATAAATTCGGAAAATCTTTAATTTTCCTACTTTTTCCCCTTTATAATTATATAGGGGAAATAGTAGGTTTTTTAAAGATTTCAGACAGTTTTTAAAAAAAAAAGTATTTTATATAATGCAAAAAATCCGTAAAATTGATTTTTCTGGCTTTTATATTTGATTAGTAAAAATATTTTTACTAATCCTGTCATATTGGGCGCGGCTAACTCTTGGGCTGCGGTTTGTTCTTCCAGGCCGCGGCTTTTCTGCCAAGCTGCGCCCTTATTACCTACAAGGATGTGTCTTTTTTGGAATTACGTTTTTTAAGGAAGTTATGCGATAAAAGCGAGGCCAATAAAGCGGCTCTGATGGCAATACCGCGGCCTATTGCGCAAGCATGGTCCGAAGCGGGCTTTAATTGCTTGGAAATGCTATTTGACGGTGATACGTTACTAATTACGCCTAAGCGGAGCTAATCATGTCTGATTTTGCCAGAAGCGTTCAAATCCTGATTGAGCTTGTCGGAAATCCAGAACAGCGCCTAAACGAAATCAATCGGTTAACCGATCAGCTCAACCATAAGAAGATCGGGCTGAATGATGCTGTTTCTGGTTTGGCTGGGGGCGCTAATAATGCAGCTGGAGCACTAGGCAAGGTTGCATCCTCAACGCAAGACGTCGCCAAGAATGCAAGCGATCTGTCCGGGAAGAGCGTATCCGCTTTTGGCAAGATCAAGGAGAGCGTCCTCGATCTGAATAACGGCGTTCAGACGTTGGCGGCATCGCTTGCTGGTATTGCAATGGGGGGTGCAATTTCTGGCCTTACTTGGAAAGCGAGCGCCGACGCCAAGCTGTTGAATGAGCAAATTGATAAGGCCATAAACGCCAACAAGAAGCTCAAAATCTCCAGCGCCGAATTCGATGAGTTTGTAAAAGCGCAAGCAGACGCTGGCGAAGGCACCCGTCAGGACACAAAGCAAGAGCTGTATAGCGTTCTGAATGTAGGAGGCAAATATTTCAAAGGTTCTGGCAAGGAGAAATTAGAGCAGGCCGACGCTATCACGGATTTCTGGTTTGCCCAGCAAGAGCTAATGAAACAGGAAGGCATCAGCAGTCCAGAACAGTTGATTTTGCAAACCTTGCGAACCGAAGGAAAGATGGGCGAGCGAACCGCCAACAAGTTTGCTACGGCATTGGGTATTTCGCCTGATAGTAAAGAGATGGCCTCCGCCAAAAACCGCATGAAATTCATGATTGAGCAGGGTTCTGGCGTCGATATGAAGGCCGAGATGGATAAGAGGCCTTGGGAAGACATGGTAGTGAGCGTTGACAAATTGAAATACGCAATCGGCGACGGTCTGGCCCCTGTGATGTCTATTTTTATAAAAATGTTGACGGGCGCAGTCAAACTTCTGAATTCGATTCCTGGTGCAGCGCCACTTATTGGACTTGCGGGTGCTGCAATAGCATTTGTGTCGACACTTACTTTGCTAAATGGGGTTTTGATGCCGGGCATTGCACTGTTGAAGCAAATGGTAGTGTGGACGAATTTACATACTGCCGCACAAGTCAAAGATTTAATGATATCGAAAGCCCGTATCGTTACAGATTGGCTGGGAATTACTTCGCTGGGTGCTCGGACTGTCGCCACTACAGGATTAACGACTGCAACTATAGGGCTAGCCGCAGCTGAATGGGCCGCATTAAGCCCGCTATTATTGTTGGCGGTACCACTGATCGCGGTCGCTGGCTTGCTTTACCTTGCAGAAACTCGCACTCATGTCTTCAGCAACGCGCTTGATAAGCTTTCTAAAACCGAGATGAGCAAAGACCTCATACAATGGTTAGAAGACGTTGGTTATTGGGCTGGGTATGCTGTAGATAGACTTGGTAGTGTGATGGGGGCTGGCATAGAAACAGGCATAATCAGTCCGATAATTAGCCCGATAGAAGGCCTCGACAGCCTATATAAATCTGCTAAGTCTGGCGGCATCCCCAACGTACTTGGATTGGGCGGCGGGGATTCTTCTGAAAATAATAGCATACTCCTAACGACAAAATTATTCCAACCAATTTCTGCAATATCCGGCCACATAAGCACCATCGATGAAGTCACTTCATGGATCAAGGGCTTGCTTGGAACGGGTTGGGACGCGATTAATGGAATTTACAGCGGAATAATAAATTTCCCCAAGAATGCTTATACTTTTGTGGTGGATGGTCTCACAAATTTTGGCAAATACATATATGATGGTATAGTTTACTGGGCAGGGGAAGCCAAAAAAGCATTTGACAGTTCAGTGGAGGCCCTCAAAACAACCATCACGGACCTTGTAGATAAATTTACAACGTTCGTGAATGATATAAAAACAACCATCAGCAACTTGATTCCGGATTGGATGAAAGGCGGAAGCAGCAGCAATGCCACCACATCCGAAGAAGGCTTCATCGAATTCATAAGGAACACTAAGAAAGGCAGCGAAAACTATGACAAGTATGCGCAATTGTCTGATGAGGCATTAAGGGCCGCGTATCGTGAAGGCCAAACAGGCGTTCCTCAACCCCATGAAAACCTAACAGATCCATATGAATATGATAATATTGTTAAGTATGCGGTATCAGAATACGCAAAATCTGGGGCATCTTCCTCAACAGCTTCGCTGCTTAGCAACATACCGACCGGCAATCTATCACCTCATGAAAAGGAAGTGAAACGCTCCGAAGGTGACATAGATTATGAAGCCTCTAAGCAACGTGGTATTGATGCAGGATTAATTTTAGGAGAAGGTTTCGCAGACGGCGGCCTTGTTAAGAAATCAGGACTTGCCTTAGTACATTCAGGAGAGCCCATTATCCCGGCAGACGTTGCTAATTCTTCTAGACTGCAAAACATCCTGGAAAGTATTGCGTATGGTAGCGAAACAACTACAACAAGCACCATAACCAACAATCCCATCATCCACATCCACTATGAAGCGGATCCGAGGCGCGGCATATTGTTGGACGAGTCTGCATTCGAGCATAAGGTATCTGATATCATTGCAAAACGCTTACGGCAATTGAATGGATATTAATTCAGTCTTATATAAACAATTATTTTTTTCCGTAAAATTACCATTGTAGCATTATATTGATTAAGGAGAATATAAAAATGATTTTTTCTAGAAAGATACAAAAAAACAGCCAGCACAGTTATGGCTTGATCACCATCCCCAAGCCCATTATGGACGTATGGAGTGATATCGAGAAGCTTGACATGCTTTTCGATGAAGCCCATGGGACAATTGTGATCACACCCCGGAAATAAAATGACCATAATGAAATTTAATCGCGTTCGAATTGAGCGAATTGATGATCCTGAAGAATATAATGACATTCTATCCGCGATAAAAGAGCAGCGCGAGAACTCAAAAATAATCCAAATAAAATTAATGAAGCATTTCGGAAATGATGATATGAAAAAACCTGAAGAGCGCAGAAACTACAAACGAGAAGCTGCAATGGCACAATTGCAAGAAACGCTAGGCCGCGAATCAATATTCTTTTCTGACCCTGAGCACCCCGATAATGAGATCGAAAACGAGCTTGCCCAAATAAAAATGAAACTGAACAGCAGTGGTAGAACGACACTGGAGCAAGCCCGGCGCACGCTCCGACGAACTCAGTCCCTCCTAAATAAGAGGCGGCTATGAAGCTCAGCGCATATGCCCGCAGCATCATAAATGTCGCGAAAGTGAACGGATATGCTACAGATGCATCGAAAGCAAGCGACCCATTAATTAGGCCCTTCGGGGAATTCGATGAGCAGCGAGCAAGCTTAAGGGCGCTGCAGCAAACCACGATAGGATTATGCTGGGTCAATGCTGAGGGCAAGGCTGTCCCCTTCAATGAGACGGAATTCGCTGGGATCCAAAAGGAGATAGCGGCCCTTCAGGCTAAGATTGATCACAATGCAGCGATCCTGGAAAAGCTAGATGCAAAAGTCGCTGAGCTGGGCATTCAAGAATTCAGCATTAGCAAGTTGAAGGGCCAGAAAGAAAGGCTACGAGGACAGATCGCCCAAATCCGATCCGAAGAAAGCGACGCGCTAAGATCCAGATGGGAAGCAGTCGTAAGCCTTGGCGGAAATCGAGGAACCTATGATGCCCTTCCTGAAGTCATTGAGGCCAGGGCAAAAGCAGCTGTCCAAATTGAACCTATCGAAGCTGAGATCCTTGCATTGGACAGACAGATCCGGGATCTGGAATCGATATTAAGTAAATTTAAAAGATAGAAATATAATAATTTTTTTATAGAAAAAAGTAATACTTTGGTGATCAAAAATGACAATAGAAATGGATGCAGCTATTTGCTTCAAATTGGAATCCGAATTAAAAGCCTTCTTGGAAGAGATGGCCGATAGCAAGGACATGTCACTCTCTGCATATTGCAGATTTGTGCTTGGGGTTGGCCTGGATGAGCTTTACAGAAGAAATGTGAATTTGAGAAAATTGGAGAAAAGCATTATTTAAATAAAATAATAATAATTGCACAAGCAGCGTTCGCAGCGCCCTTGTGCTTTTTTATGGATGTAATATTATGATAAAGAGTAGTAGACGTAGAACTATAAATACTTTTTGGTCAATCTTTGATGAGCCAATATGTATCGATGGAAAGCCAATCCCCAAACCAGAAATCGGGTACAATGAGGAGCTTTTAAGAAAATATTGTCCTTGGCTCTTTTGACCATAAACTTTATATACTAGGAGTTTAATTAGTTTTTTAAAAAGTATTTTTTGAATACGAGGAATTGTATATGACGAAACCAAAATTTGTCTTCTTGGGTGCAACAATAAACCCAAGCGATAAGGAAGCAATTGATAGGATCGCCGAAATGAACAGCGTATCTATAAGCTACGTCACCCGGATGCTTATTGCCGATAGCCTAAAGCACATAAGCGAACGCGATATCTTTAAGATGAACGTGGATAACTTATAAATATAAAAATTATATGTAAAAATAAAAGTAAGATAGCATGAAAGTGCGGGACACTATCATGCCAAAAAGTGATATTATGACAAACAAAATAAGTAATACAACTACTATAAATAGTTTTTGCTCATATGAGCAAATGGAAAAGTTCTTAGGCACAATCTGTATATTTAATCTGACCTTCATGAAAAGATCGATTACAGGCATGGTCAAGGAAGTTGGTAAGGACTTCATCCTGTTGGAAATGCGGGACGGACGGCTATTATGCGCGCGACTTGATACGATCCTGGGCTTTGGTATGGTCAAGAATCAGCCTGGGGCGATTTGAATGAAGATACCAAGTGAGCTACAGCTATACCAGCATTTCGTGCTACGTGGCGGGCCTACTGGCAAAGCTCCTGTAAATACGTATGGGCAGCCTTATCCCTGGAATAATCCGTCAACCTGGCTAACTGCTGGTGAAGCAATCGAAATCCATGAATCGGATCCGACAAAGTTCGCTGGCATCGGATTTATTGTGAGCCGTGAGCCATCCCTTAAAAATTATCAAGTGATCGGTGGCGATATCGATAATTGCCGCGATCCTATCACAGGCGAAATATCACAAAATGCTAAAAGGATATTGGACGTCCTAAACACCTGCGTATCTGTCAGTCCTTCGAAGGTGGGACTCCGCTTTTTCTTGGTGGGCAAATTGCCTGAATACATTGATAGTGTTTCTTGGCATGAGCCTGATGATCTATCAGATGAAATGAAGGCACATATGATAGCCGCAAAGCCCACAATTCAAGAAAAACTAGATAAGGGCCAAGAAGTCTGGAATGGCATCGAAATCTACGAAAATGGCCGACATCTTACATTGACTGACGACTGGCTATCCGAATATCCTGAAGAGCTTGAATACCGGCACGAAGAACTTCTATCGCTGTGTGGCGGCCATTATAAAAAAGTCAAAAAAATAATATCCAGTGCCAAAACAGCGTCTTCCAAACTGCCTTTCCTGGATATCTTAAGGGTAATTGATGTCTCCGGATTTGATATGACCGGTGGGCAATATGCGGGCCCTCATCCGGTGTTTGGATCGACTAGCGGCCATAATCTATATGTTAAGCCCGAAGACAACACCTGGTATTGCTTTCATGCAGGATCAGAATGTGGTGGAGATGCTTGGCTATGGTTGGCTGCTGAATCAAAAATATTGGAATGGACCGACTGTAAAAGGGGAGCCCTTTATGATGCGGCTAAAATTCAGAACCTGAAAGAATATGCGTTGTCCCGCAATCTATTTACTTTGAAAGAACTATTCCCTAAGAGAGCTAGAGCCCTGGAAACGGTACAAAATATATTGCCTTCGGGTACCAAAGTATTTGATCCGAACAAGGTATTCGAGCCTTCAGTAATAGAAGCATTGGCAATTATCAAAATGGAAATGCCTTCCGAATTTACAAAAACAAGGGCTGCACTGAAAGGCAAAGTCAGTGCAGTAGAACTAAATCGTGCTATAGCTGCTAAAGAGAGCGAAATTATAAATAAAAATAGAGACAGTTCCTATATAGTCTTTGATGAGCGCAAGAACCCTGAATTACAGGTAGTGACACTGGCTACCGATATACTAAATGAACTTAATATTCATGTGGTATCTGGGACCAGAAACAAACTAGCGATGTATCGAAAAGAAGAAGGAATATATGAAATCGGTGATGCAGCTAAGAGAAAGATCGATAAAAATGCATTCAGCAAGGTAATCGATTCGGGGGATCCGCAAGCCAAAATAATCAGCACACAAGCCCTATCTAAAATAGAGAGATTTATATCGAGTCATGCGCCAGAAATCGGTGATGCCTTTGAACAACACCGGCATTTGCTTTGTGCGGGGAATGGGGTCGTTAATCTAATGACTGGGGAGCTCGAACCATTAAATCCTGACTACTTGATGGTAGAAAATACATCGGTCAATTATAATAATGATAGAACCTGGCAGGAACAAGCACCCATGTGGGAGAAAGCCCTTAATGAAACATTCGATGGGGATCCTGAAAAAATAGAATACTTCAAACGAGTCATGGGCTATTGCGCTACTGGCGAAACACGATCCGATGCTGTATTCTGCCTATATGGTATTGCTGGAACGGGCAAGTCTACTTTGATAGATACTGTAATGAAAGCCCTATCGGCATCTAATAAGGTAAACGGCTATGGAACTATGCTTAAAGCTGATTTGCAGAGTTCTAAGTCTGGTTCTGCCCGTGATGGTATTGCGCGCGCACGTTATAAACGCCTAATTATCGCAAAAGAATTAGACGAAAGGAATGATCTGTCTTGGGGGACCATCAAAGAATTAGCATCTACTTCCTCACTTATAGAAGTAAGAAAGCTATATGAAGGCACTGAAAATATTGAGCCTAAATTCAAGCTTGTTTTCGATACAAATCATATGCCGAAGTGTGAAACCCCTGATCCTTCAATATTGAGACGTCTAAAAATAATTCCATTCCGACATGTATTCACAAATAAAAATGAATTAACAGCTAGGAATCTGGAGAGCGAGCAGGAAGGGATCCTTCACTGGATAATTGAAGGTGCCTGCGACTATTATAGAGATGGATTAGGGAATCCTAAATTCTTAGAAGAGGAATTATCTTACTACAGATCCGATATGGACCCATTCTTTATAAGTGCCTGGTTTGAAAATGGCAACTATGTTATCGAATCTTCTATGTCGAAGATAGATAGCGAATTGTGGGTTAAATCGGCTTCAGTATACAAAAATTATCAGGAGTATTGCAGGCTGGAAGGCATAGTAAATGTAGCTACTGATGTTAAGATATCTGAATTCCTGAAAAATAGGGGCGGTATTAAGAAACAATCAAAGAGATCTATTACATTCGACAGCAAAGTAGTTGAAGATAGAAGCACCTTCTGGATAAACATAAGGGAAAATAAATAAATATTATATTTAGTACTATACTTAGTACTATACTAAATCAATACTAGTACTATACTAGTACTATACTTAGTACTAGGGTATATAATATATATAATCAATAGCAGTAAGTACATTTTAGTAGTTAGTACTAGGGTTATTATGTAAATGTATAAACTTTTTATATAGAAAAAAATTTCTAAAAATTTTTCTTTATAGAAAAAGTTTGAAAATCGTCAAAAACCCTAGTACTCCTAGTCCGTTATTGGTTTTGGCCTAGTACTACCCTAGTACTAGCCTAGTACTAAATTGCGAGCCCTAGTACTAGCTTACTGCTATTGGTTTTGGTGGAGTAAGTAAGAAAGACATTCTTTCATTATTATTATAGTTGTGGATAACGGGAAAACTATAAATACTAGACATTGTTGGCCTATCGATATGTCAGAAAATTTATATGAAGACATTATCGATGCAGAAGCTCAGGGCGATCGACTAGTCATTTGCTTTAATGAGCAAGACCAAGAATACCGTGCGTTCCTGGAAACACTCGAAGGCATTGAATTTGGCCCAATAACCTTTGATGACAATGAAGTATTTGGAGCTTCATTCCTGAACAACGAGCAAAATAGTGACAAGATCGAAGCAGCTGGATATAGTTTAATGGTCTCAAGCCAGGGGTCAATAAAAGATCTTCTGAGCAGGAACCCAGACTTGATGGCCCTTGGCATGGCACAAGAATTGAGCGATGAAGGCATTAAATTGCTTGATACTGAAGTTCTGGGTAATCAACTAGCTACGGGTGCTCGGCTAGTTACGTCCTTGGACGAGCAGCACTTTAGGGCGCTGAATGTTTATGAATTTAGGGATTTTCTGGCTACACTTGACGGCATTGAATTTTTTCCGATAACCTATGATGGAAATGATGCATTTGGAGCATCATTTCTATACAGCAAAGAAAATAGTGAGAAGATCGAAAACGCTGGATATACATTAAGGGTTTTTTTTAGACGCCTATACCAATAAAATGCTATTACCCCCCACTCTTTTTTAGTAGTAGGTAACAAACAAATGACCTCGGACCGCCTTAAGAAACTTAAGAAATAAAGAAATTAGAGTTTTATGAATATTAAAGATTCGTAAAACTTTTTTACGACTATTATTTTGATTACAATTTTATTAGGAGTATATTTTTTATGAGTGGCAAAAATTCAGAATTAATTGGATTTTGGGTGTCTCCTAATGTCAAAAGTGGCATCCAGGAGCAAGCCCAAAAGAGCAGGCTATCGGTATCTACTTTTTTAAGGATACTGGTTGAGAATTGGCTGGAATCTGAATATAAAGTTTGAAAGCATTTGAGGCACAAATATGAAGTTTTTTAACCACAATAATGAATTTAAAGCACGCGAAAAGGCCCTAAGAGCCCTGAAAAGAACCATTGAAAGACGACAATTTGATAAAGACAAGATGATAGAATTGATGTATTTGTGGCAGAGCTGCATTCAGCAGGAAGTCGATTTGTTTGAGGAGTGCGTAGCCATCCTAAATCAGATTGCCCAAGAAGAAGCTGCTGAACAAAAATAATATTTTAATAACCAGAAGTGAATTAATATGAGCAATAATGAATTGGAATCGCTTATAGGAAAAATACTAAGAATCGACATCAAGGAATTAGGCATCCCACTATATGGCAGGCTAATTGAGGTCACACCATACTGGATTGATATCGAACGGAAGGACGGCAGGCATCGCATAATAAGCAAGGGCCGGATCACAGGGATTGAACCCGTGAGGGACCAGCAATGCTAGACAAAATGGGACTGTTGCGGGCGGTGGCGTTACTGATGGCAGCGCAGCAAGGCGTTATCGATCTCACGGATGATGATAAGGCGCTCATCTGCAAGGCATTGGGGAATCACGCGCTGAAGAGCGGGGCTTAGGCCCCTTATTTTTTGAAAAACAAATATTGAGAGGGCTAAATGGCTACTAAGAAAATGGGGTCGGGCTGGCTGAAAATATCAACGCCTGACGACATGGAAAAGGCACTGACCAGGATGCTCAACAAGATTCTGATGTGTGAGGATCCACTTTTGCATGCTGGCAGATTTGCGTCGCTGGTGAATTCTTGGGTCAATGTTCATAAACTTTTTTTGGAAGAAGAAGAGATAGCCGCGATCAAGAAAAGGCTTGACGCAATAGAGCAAATGAAACTAATTGAGAATGAGCAACAGAAACTAATGATTAATGGTGATAAAATTGAGCAGCTTGAAGAACCTAGAGAAGCGCATTGAAGTACTGGAGTCAGCAATTCCTTTTGGGGCTGATCATTTACAATTAATAATTAACAATCTCAGTGATAACGACCTGGGGTTGCTTTCGGAATACCGGGAATTGCATGTGGCTGGTTTCGATACTGAGGAGATCCGGGACATGATGGGCAGTGAATCCTATGAAATGGCCCTTGATGTCATGAAGGGCGTGGACCGCGATTTGGAAAGACTGACAATGCCCCCTGTGCGGAAATTAGTTGCCGGGAAGAAGATGAGGGCTGCTATTGACAGCGGGATTGGCGGCACGAAAAGGCAAGGAAATCCGGACTATGAAGAACCAAAGTTATTTATACAATAAATGCCATATTGAGTACTATGCAAGGAGATAGAATATGAAAAAGATAATTTGGATTGCTTTGATTTTACTGCTTGGTGTTTTTGCAATTGGCAGCATGAGTGGTACAAGCGGTAATGATGGTGCAAAAAATGTAACGATTGATGGCTATACGTTTGAAGGGGATTTCGATGATAAATGGATAAGCGGCTACGGAGATACAAAAACGTACAAGCCAGCTAATCTTGAAGATCAGTTTGGCATTCCTATAGGAGCATACGATTGGACAGGGACAGAGAATTATAACGCATTCTATTATGATTCCGGTGAACCGTCAGGATCCATTACAAAGTATGGGTGGGCTCACATATTTGTTCTGAAGCCTGATGAAGATATGGCAGATAGTAGTGACATCTTGAAACATGCTACTCGCTTGCTCATAAATCCTAAGGATCATAGAAATGCGGTTGTGGCAGGCGATCTAACAGAAAAATACATTGAGTACAAT
>ENA-UOOE01003047-UOOE01003047.1-fermentation-metagenome-genome-assembly--contig:-NODE-3047-length-11114-cov-3.406818_pt1 | contig 11114 bp, 9 predicted proteins | sample MGYA00245776_ERZ724021 | MGnify/ENA primary metagenome ERZ724021 (study PRJEB28704, sample SAMN03018321) | fermentation metagenome | biome: anthropogenic terrestrial biome; feature: soil; material...
AAGACTCCATGATGAGGGACGTCTGTAGCAGTCAATGGAGGTGTCAAACTGTCCTTCAAATAGATAGGATGTAGGCCATGCTTCTTCTGCCGCGCTCATGTCCAGCATATCGTTAAACAGCAGCATTCCAACAGCTGTTTCTGCCTCGTCCGCATGGATAAATGGTGTGTCGAAGTCATTTCCATTTGTATCTGTCGGCGTGAAAAATTCTCTTACACTTCTGTGCCACTCAACGGTACGGAAAATTCCAGGCAGCTGATAACGCTTGCAGAACTCATGGATTGCAGCCTCAAGCATCCAGCAGTGACCATGATTGTTTATAAAAATAATTTTGCGGTAACCATCATCCCATAAGCCCAGCATAGTGTAAATCAGTGTTTCTTTAACTACTTCTTCGGGCAGAATAACTGTTCCCGGCATGCCAATGTGATGATATGGGTGGCCTCCATACAACAGCGGCGGAAACGCCAAACTACACTCATCTCCTATTTTCGCTGTATATCTTCTCACGCCCTCCAGAATTTGTGTGACCATAAAGGTGTCCAGACCTGAATTAGCATGTTTACCATGATTCTCTGTACACCCAATGGGAACAAAAACGATATCATTCTTTCTTCTTTTTTCAATTTGTTTACTTCGAGGTGTCGTCTGTATGTAGCTCCCTGCCTTTCCAAGTTCAGATAGACTTGGGATACCATAGTCCAAAAGGATTTTATCAATTTCCTCATCGGAGGCATCCCACAGCTCCTTCTTCATTCTTCCAACTGGAGAATCCTCGAACATAATCGCCGGATCATCTGTTGCTAACCATTTTACTTTTTGTGCCATTTTGCTTTCTCCTTTTCATTTTGTTTTATTTTTGCAGCAGTTGGCGGCAGCTTGTGAACCCACCAAATTCCTGCTTCAAATACACTGTAATCATATATATTTCAATGCCGGATCCTGCAAATTTAAAGGTTGTTCTCACTTCTGTATTTCATATACGGTATATCGTATACGGTATATCGTAATTTAATAATAATATTTATAATGGGTATTGTCAATATGCTTTGCATATTTTGTACAATATTGACTATTTTATGTTTTAATTATTGTGCTAATTTTCTATATTAATAAACTGCTTATGACTTAATGTTGACTTTCCAGAAGAAATATGTCAAAATATATAATAATTTTTGTATACGGTATTCTTTGTATTATGATTATGGAATACTGTGTACGATATTCATTTTTATAGAGAGGAAGCAATAATGAAAGAAAAATTAGTTGTAAACAATTTAACAGAGCAGGCCTACGAGCTGCTCCGCACCAAAATATTAAACAAGGAAATTTCACCGGGAACCCGGCTGGTCAGTTCAACGCTGGCAAAAGAATATGGTATCAGCCGTACGCCTTTGCGTGATGCAATACGTAAGCTGGCAGATGATGGACTAGTAACTCCTTCACCTACAAAGGGATTTTTTGTTTTTGAGCCAACGGTAAAAGATATTGAAGAAATCTTTGAGATACGCCAGATACTCGATATTGCGGGTGTGACAAAGCTTATTACAGAGATACTTCCAACTCACCCAGAAGCACTGGAACATATTACAAAAAGTTATGAAAGTTCTCTGTTTCCAACCAATAAATCTTCAACTTTTGTGCAATCAGATGAGGATTTTCACGCAAGTATCATAGCTATGACAGGCAATTCGAGACTCATTGGATATTATGCTGACTTATGCAGTCAGACTAAATTTTTCAGGAAATTAACTTCACAAAACGAGCAAAAAATGCAACAGGCAAACGAGTACCACAAAAAAATTTATGAAGGAATCAAGGATATGAATCTGGGACTGACAATCAGTGCGATAAAATCCCACATTGAGTACAGTAGAGAGGATGCAATTCAGCAATTGTCCTCCGATACAACTGAAAAAACATTTTCGGAAACAACTGATGGGTCTTTCCAATAATTTTAAAATTTATCCTTCAATAGCCCAGTTCTTTGGAAAACTAAGACAGGACCGCCGCGGTTGCGGCAGCCCTGCTTATCCAGTGTAAGCGCAGTTCTAATTAAGCTTAACTCCCGATTTCTCAATCAGATCTTCAACATTGACCCGGAAATCAGTTACGTTCTCTTTAGTTAACACCACCGCCTCTAATGTCTGATGCTTTTCAACCGTCTCGCCATTTAGAATATTAACTGCATTCACGACACCCTGGTATCCTTCTTCGATTGGCTGTTGAGCAATAGAAGCCGTCAACTCGCCATCTTCAATCGAGTCCATCGCATTAAAAGTTCCGTCAAAGCCTACAATTACAACATCGGTAAGGCCTAATGATTTGACTGCCTGCAGTGCCCCCAGTGCCATATCATCGTTGGTTGCATAAAACGCTTTTATATCGCCATCTGACTGCAACATATTTTCGGCTACGTTAACAGCTTTTCCGCGGTCAGAATCAGCGGGCTGCACAGATACCACCTTAAGTCCTGCTTCTTCCATTGCCGCTTGCGCTCCATCGGTCCGCTGGTCATGGTGAACCTGACCATTTAAGCCTCTGATAATAGCCACTTTGTCTCCTTCCTGCAGCTGCGATGCGATAAACTTACCGCCTTCTGCGCCGGCTTCTTCATTCCCCGTGCCAATAAAACAGCTATACAGTGATTCATCGTCAGTATCCAACATAGCATCAATTACCACCAGTGGAATATCGTTGCTTTTTACGGTCTTAGCCGCAGAAACCAATGATGTTGGCTCATTCGGCGCCAGCACAATGGCATCTGAACCACTGTTGCAGGCATCTTCTACCATATTGATCTGAGCTGCCGAATCGGATTCTGCGTTTGGCCCAATCACATCGACGGATATTCCCAGCTCCTCCCCGGCAAGTTTCGCCCCAGCTTCAACCATATGCCAATAGTCGCTGTTCAGTGCCATGCATATAACAGTGATTTCATAATCACTTCCGATCTTACCTTCGGATTCTTTCGATGTCTCTGTCTCTTTGCCACCTCCGCAGCCAGCCATTACCAACATAATGAGCATCAGACATAATGCCAGTGCACTCCACTTCCTCAAATTCTTTTTCATACTTCTCCTCCTTGTCATTTTTTTATCTTTAATACCACTATTAAAACACTCTCTAAGCGAAATATTTTCGAGGCCATACGATTGCTGCCTACTTCTCCTCATCTTTTTTCATCCGCTTTACCCGTTTAAAACCACCATTACGTACTACATCGATAAACACGGCGATAATGATAATCACGCCAAGGAAAATTGTCTGCATATCTGAACTGACTTTAAGCAGATTTAGTCCATTACGCAGCACGGAAATCAGAAGCACTCCGAAAAAAGTACCCAAAACATTTCCTTTGCCTCCAAAAAAACTGGTTCCACCGATAATAACCGCAGCAATTGCATCGTTCTCCAACAGTAAACCGGAAAGAGGATACGCAGAATCACTACGACCAACTGCGATAATTCCGCCTAACGCTGCCATAATTCCAGAAATAACATACACACTTGTTCGTACAAAGTCTACATTTATGCCGGAAAGTTCAGCAGTTGTTATACTTCCACCAACAGCATAAATATGGCGGCCCAACCTGGTATAATTTAGAAAAATGCTAAAAATAAAATACATGATGAGCATCAAAATAAAACTCACCGGAATCTTATCCAGAATTGTTCCCGTGCTCTTCCCAACTGCTGCTGAGCCAGCCCATGAAATGATCATTGGCATCCCAGCAATTGGTGTTGCACCGGTAAGTACCAAACCGATTCCCTTGTAAATGTTCTGTGTACCCATAGTAGAAATAAATGGATGAGGAAGTTTACATTTGGTCAGAAGCAACCCATTAATCAAGCCAAGCAGTGCTCCCGTGACAACACATATTACCATGCAAAGTAGTGGTGTAAGACCTATTTCTACAGCACATTTCGCCATTACAATAGTGGACAGGGTCATGGTGAACCCAACCGAAAGATCGATTCCGGCCGTTAATATACAGACCATCATCCCCAGTGCCAGGAAACCGCTCATCGAAGTCTGACGTGCAATATTCATAATATTATTTATTGTTAGAAATCTGTCTGTTCTAATCGTTAGAAAAATGCACAATATAATCACCGCAATGACAGGACCCGCTTTTCCCATAATTTCCTTTAATTTTTTCCCGATACTATTTTCTTTATCCATCTAAAGTGTCCCTCCTGTTGCTAAAGTCAGGATTTCTTCCTCTCCTATCGAGCCATCATTTTTCACAATGCCTGTCTGCTTTCCTTCATACATAACCATAACCCTATCACTCATACCGAGTATCTCATCTATTTCTGATGAAACCATAATAATCGATGCACCATTCTCTAAAAGCCGATTCATAATATTGTAAATCTCCACTTTTGCGCCAACATCAACCCCCTTAGTTGGCTCGTCAAAGATAAAAACCTTAGCTCCAGAAATCAACCACTTCATAATGACAATTTTTTGCTGATTTCCACCAGAGAAATTCATGGCTAATTTTTCTGGTTGCATAGGTCTGAGGTTTAACTCCTGCCCGTACTCCTCAATTGCTGCAAGGCGCTTCTTATTATCAATAAACCCCAGTTTATTTTGAAACTTTTCCAATGGCACAATGGTACCGTTTTCAATTACATTGTGAATTAAAATCAGTCCTTCTTCTTTTCGATTTTCTGTTATTAGCACTACTCCTTGCCTGATTGCATCACGTGGACGCTTTACCTCAATTTCTTCACCATTAAATATCAAGTTCCCGGTAGCCAGCGGATCCGCCCCGAAGATTGCACGCACTAATTCCGTCCGACCAGCTCCAATAAGACCAAATATTCCCAGCATCTCCCCTTCTTTTACTGCAAAAGAAATTTCATCAAATTTATCAGCGCATAATCCTTGGCAGCGTAATATTTCTTTGCCAATTCTCACATTTTTCCGCTTTGGGTATTTTTCTTCCAGAGTTCGGCCTACCATCATCTGAATAATATCTTCTTCTGTGACATCCTTCACTGACATTGTGGCACCGGAGTTCTTCCCATTTCGCAACACTGTAACACGAGTTCCTACCCGTTTAGCTTCATCAAGTTTATGAGTAATAAACAAAATTGAGACCCCCTCGCGGTTCAGTTCAAGCATCAGCTCCATAAGGAAATCAATTTCACTGCGGCCGAGTGAAGAGGTCGGCTCATCCATGATGATCAATTTCGCCTTTCGGTCAATTGCCATGGCTATTTCAACCAATTGACGCTGACCCATACCCAGCTTTTCCATCGGTGTATCTACATCGATATCCGACAGACCGACCCGATCTAACGCTTTTCGAGCACAAACCCGCTGTTTTTTCCAGTCGATTAGGCCATTCTTACGTTTTTCAAATCCCAAATACATGTTTTCTACTATACTCAGACACGGAATGTTACTGAGTTCCTGATAAATAACCGAAATCCCCAGTTCATAGGCGTCCTTCAGACTATGTATTTTCATCAGCTGACCAAGCCAGAATATCTCTCCTCCCTCCGGTTTATTGATGCCGATAATAGTCTTAATCAGTGTAGATTTTCCAGCTCCGTTTTCACCGAGCAGTAAGTGTACTTCTCCCTGCTTTACTGTGAGATTTACATTGTCTAATGCCACCACACCGGGGAAAACCTTGGTAATACCCCGCATTTCCAGGAGTGGCACATCAGTACCTGATCTTGTCTCACCCATTTTATCTCCTCCTTTTAGACTTAATACATTCAACTAGAAGACAGCAGGTACGCTCTGCGAAGATGTGGTACTGCCGCCGCAATATATCCATCCCAAGAATAAAGTATACCTACGGCCAAGACTTGGTGTGCGAGAATCCACACTCTTATTTGAGCAAACCCGTTTATGAACTAACAACACTTTAACTATATAAAGCTGGTTTTTCGATCATTTCCACCGCTAAAAATTTTCCTGTCCCACGAGAACGATTTAAAGCATCAGCCGCCGCACAAGCCACATATCCATCCCATGAAGTGGGGCCCGTTGGCCGACCTTCGCCTGCACAGTTTACCCAATCCTGCAGTTCAATATCGTAGGAAGTGGTAAAACGGTCGGCCCAATCGGTTAATAACTGTACCGAACATGTAGCATCTGCACGTTTAATTACCGAATTAGGATCCGGCAAATTTATCGTACCTTTTTCACATACAACCTGGCATTGAATATCGTAACCATACCCATCAGCCACCTGTAACTCTATATCAATCCTTGAACCATTTTCAGTTTCTAACAGGACAATCTGCGGGTTATCATATCCTTTTGTAGACCGTGATGACTGGCGTACCTTAAGTACCTGGGCATTCTTATACTCATCCCTTAATAGCCAGCGGCAGATATCTAATTCATGGATAGCTACATTAGTAATACCCATCTCTGTCTGAAACCCTTCTGGTTGAAAAACATTGCGATGACATGCATGAATCATTAATGGCGCACCTAGGCTGCCAGAATCAATGATGCGCTTCATTTCCATATAGCCCGGATCGTATCTGCGCATAAATCCCACCTGTACCAGGGGCTTATTATGCCGTACCTCTTCGGCTATAATTTTCTCACAGTCAGCTGTGGTTTGTGCAAGCGGCTTTTCACAAAACACTTGTTTTCCCAAGCGAACCGCTTCCAAAACATACGTTGCATGTGATGGATCGGAGGATGTTATCATTACTGCCTCCACCTCTGAATCAGCAATTAAATCTTCACCTGTTTTATACACTGTTCGTATCCCATACTGCACCGCTGTTTTCTTTGCAGTTTCCAAATAATAGTCCGTACAGCCAACTACCTCCGCATCTGGAATCAGACGGGTCAGCCGATTTATATGTTCTCTCCCTATGGCTCCGCAGCCAATTATTCCTATTTTTAACATATCATTTTGCCCCCTAACTTTTTTAAGATTATATCATCTTATTCTTTTTGCCAATCTCTTCTATAAGTTCTCTTTCATCCACGTATCAATAATTACCTTCATGCTTCTCTTTGTTGTACTGGTACGAATCGCAGTTCTATCTTCGTTCTCTCCGTTACAATATGGATCGGACGGCACAAAGGACTGCAAGAATAACCCGCACTGTTTCCAGCACAGAGAGGGCAGTGTTTAGAGGCACTGTTATTCCTATCTCCATCACGTCTACAATTTTACCTGTCTGCAATTCAATACCCATATGCCATAGATCCCGATGTTCTGTGAGCGGAATATGGCCATCTTTGAGTCCGAATTGCTTCAGACTGTAAAATTGCGTGGGTGCTGCCGCTTTAACACAGGCAAAAGCTTCATGAGCCTGCTTTCCTGCATTTTTCGCCAATACCAGAAAGGGGATTTCCAGCGCACATACAAACTTTCTATATGTTGTACACTCACTAGTGCTTTGCATATCCTGTATTACCGGTCTACATATGTTTAACAGATATAGTCCGCCGCCAGGAAGACTTTCACTGTTAGCTTTTGCAATCTCCTGCAGCTTTTTTGCACCTGTTTTCAAAAAACTGTCTATTCCGTCAAGAAAATCTTGTTTATCTATACCATCCGTCTGCCCGATTTGCAGACATTCATTGGCTAGCAGTACAGCGGTTTTAAGGCCATCTTCAGGCAACTCCTTTTGGGAAATCAGTTGACGGACACATTCCGCGTCTGGATCCCCAAAGCATCCGCCAATTATTACATTCTTCATTTTATCCGAACATACTATTTTACCTGCCGTACTCATACTTATAATGTTTCCACTGCCGTAAGCTCTTGCCGCCGCTTTTGCAATGATCCCTAACCCCCGAACAAGCTTTGGGCTGCAGACGGACTGCTCTATTTTTACATCGAACATACTACTTTCCTCCTTACAGATCGACGTTCTGCGAGCGCAGAACACTCTGGATTTCTTTGATATCCAACGCTCTGGGGGCTGTTTTCTCCTCTATGCTAAGGCTGGCTACAACACCCATTGCCTGCCCCATATTAACGCAAATAGGCATGACACGATAGCTGGAATGAGCCTTATGTGTACCACTGATGTTGCGCCCATTGAGCAAAAGCCCCTCCACCTTCTGGGGCAGGAAGCACCTCAGGGGTATGGTATAACAATTTTCCTGTTTAAATGCCTTATATGCGCCATCACTGTCAAGCCCCGGCCCTAAGACATTGTGCAGATCAAAGAAAAACCGGGATTTGGTAACAACCCAGTCCTCAAACTTCCGTGCTTCGGCAATATCGTTCTCATGCAACTGGTACTCTGCGGCAAAGCGCCGGGTCTCACGAACACCGATAGAGTTGGCTGAATCGCATACATAGCAGACCTCATAACCTGGCACATATTTGCGCAGGAATTTCACTATTTCATTAATCTGCTTCCGGCACTCGTAATCCGCACGGTTTAATTCCCGAACATCCGTGCCGTCCACACCGATGACGTTTGTCATATTGGCTGTAACCGTGCCGGGCAGAGACGATGGATACAAAAGAACGTGGCCCGCCGGGGCAGGCAATTTCTTCCGGGCGAGTGCCTGTATATCTCCTTCTGGGAGCTGCACCGTATCCTCAAAGCCCCAGAAAAACAGCGCCCGATCCATATCCACGCCCCCAAGCTTGAACATAATGGTCATAGGCTGCATTCCGCTGTCCTCTTTCCTGCCCTTTTCAAAGGGAACGCCGGCGTATGCTGCCACATCGCCATCTCCTGTAGAATCGATAACAATATCGCATAAAATTGCCTCACGACCGGATTTGCTTTCTGTAATAACACCGGCAACATGATTTCCTTCCATGATGACATCGCTGAAAAAAGTGTACAGTTGCACCTGAGCCCCCGCTTCATAAAGCATCTCAAGCATGACTAGCTTCAGCTTTTCCGGATTGATGACCTGAGGGGATTCGCAATCCTTGGCGCGCTCCCGAAGCTCAACAAAACAGCCGCCATCCTGATGCCCGGTCCAGTGGCTCATAATACCGTTGGTGGCAATACCGCCCACAGCGCCTGACTGCTCAATAACAAGAACTTTTCTGCCCATACGTGCTGCTGTCAGTGCGGCTCCAAAGCCTGCTGGTCCTGCACCGACCACCAGAACCTCAACCTTTTGTATAATTGGAATTTGTTTTGAGGGTTCTTCATAGTACTTTAACATAAGCTACCTCCTTCAACTTAAACTTACTTAACCTTTTACGGCGCCCTCAGTAAGCCCCGCCACAAAATATTTTTGCAGAAAAATAAAAAGTAAAATAATAGGCAGGGCAGCCAGCACTGCAGCCGGCATCACAAGATTCCAGGGATACGTGCCGCTGGCGTTTTGAAAACCGGCGATGCCTACCGGCAGTGTTCTCATACTGCTGACTTTAGAGACCAGGGACGGCCATATATAATCTCCCCATACCCACATGAATTTTAGTATAGCACCGGTGCCAACGGCACTCTTTGCATTGGGCAGGATGATTTGCGTCAATACACCAAAACGTCCACATCCGTCAATCATCGCCGCCTCGTCCAGCGCACGGGGTATCTGCATAAAACTCTGCTTCAAAAAGAATATGATAAAAGGGGAAACTGCCACAGGCAATATCAACCCCTTGTATGTATCAAGCCATCCCCATTTCACCATCATGAGGTACAACGGAACCACAATTGCCTGCACTGGAATAATTTGTGCAAAAAGAACCATGGCGTTGGTGACTTTTTTGCCCGGATATTCCATCCGTGCCAATGTGTAGGCGGCCAGGACATCAATGACAATATTAATCGCTATAGCGGCAATAGCTACAAATACAGAATTAAAAAACCATCTTAAAAACTCATAATTGGCCAACAAATCAAAGTAATTGTACATACTTGCATTTTTGGGCAGCAGATGAAACTGAAGTGAGACAATGCTGTTATAACTCTCAAAAGAACCCTTAAACATAATAAAGAAGGGCAATAATGAAAATAGACATGTGCACAGTACAATGATAAACTTTACCACGGGCAGCAGCCTTAGTTTTTTATTATTCATCCACTTCACCTCCTTTTCCTATCACAGACTTAATAAAGGTAAATAACGCCACAATTAAAAACAGGAAGAACGAGGCGGCCGAAGCCAGGCCGACATTGTCGCGTACCTTGGCGTAAAGATATGTAACCACTGTTGTTGTAGCATTTCCGGGTCCGCCCCCCGTCATTACCCAGATATGATCGAAAGCCTTAAATGAATTAATAAGCAGGATTGTCGTTACAAAATACATGATTGGCTTTAGCATGGGCAGCGTGATTTTCCAGAATTTCTGCCATGAGTTGGCCCCCTCCACATCTGCCACTTCATATAAATCCTGTGGAATTTTCTGAAGTCCACCGATCAGTATGAGTGTGTACAGACCATACTCTTTCCAGACATTGAATATGGTCACTGCCAGGAGTGCTATATTAGAGTCGTACAGCCAGGAAGGGCCTGTAATATTCAGCATACTCAGAACCTGGTTGATGAAACCGTATTGTGGATCGTACATCATCTTCCATACCATGCCCATCACAGTGATGGGTACAACGACGGGAATGAATACGAGGCAGCGCCCAACCACACTCATGCGGCTCTGTTTTTGGAAAAGCAGAGCGCATACCATGGACAGCACCAGTGTGAGTCCCATATTGAATATGGTGTATATGATAGTATTTAATAACGCACGGCGAAAACTGCTGTCCTGAAATAACATAAATTTGTAATTATCCAGCCCCACAAAGCTTTTATTACCTGCCAGATTCCACTTGAATACACTGTAAAACGCCGAGTTAATCATTGGCCAGATCATAAATAAAATTAAAAATGCAGCAGCGGGCAGAAAAAACATATATGCCTGGAGTGTATTCCTGGTTTTCGGTTTTAAAGCCACTGTGCGGGGATTTTTTTGTTCCATTGACATAACCCATTAAATCCTTTCTATCTGATTTTTCTGAACCCCTTTAAGGGCTTCCCGTGTACCGGCGAAAATCAAAATCAGATTAATTGCACGAAAAGCACTCATGGGGCCCACCGCTACATGAGCGCTTTTCACAAACGCCAGCTTTATTTAGTTAATGATTGAAATATTACATAGATTGGTTAACTTCAAGGTCAATCTGCTTTAATACATCTTC
>ENA-UOOE01003048-UOOE01003048.1-fermentation-metagenome-genome-assembly--contig:-NODE-3048-length-11111-cov-3.029305_pt1 | contig 11111 bp, 8 predicted proteins | sample MGYA00245776_ERZ724021 | MGnify/ENA primary metagenome ERZ724021 (study PRJEB28704, sample SAMN03018321) | fermentation metagenome | biome: anthropogenic terrestrial biome; feature: soil; material...
GGAAGAGTCGAGGTCGTTAACATCCTTCACTATTGCCGGAATCTCACTCAAACCGGCCATTTTTGAAGCGCGCCAGCGGCGTTCTCCGGCAATTATCTCATAAAAGCCGTTCTGCTTTTTACGCACCACAATCGGTTGAACCAACCCGTGCTGTAAAATCGAATCGGCGAGCTCCTGCAACGAGCTTTCATCGAATTTTTTGCGTGCCTGAGTTTTATTCGGCTCTATGTGGATAAGTTTAAGCATCGTTATCCCACTGCTGACATTTTCTATGGAGTTATCATATAATAAAGCGTCAAGTCCGCGTCCGAGTCCTTTTTTTTTCATATCTACACTCTCTTTGCATTGATTTAATATCCACATCTGTCCATTACTTCTCTTGCGACTGCAGCATATGCTGCAGAACCCTTTGAATGTCTGTCATATTCCGTAATAGGCATACCGTAGCTCGGTGCTTCACTGATTTTTATATTACGCGGAATAGGTGTTTTGAATAACTTGTCGGAAAAATACTTTTTTATCTCCTCAAGCACCTGAACGCTGAGATTAAGCCTGCCATCAAACATATTGATAAGAACACCTAAAAGCTCAAGAGAAGGGTTATAAAGACGTTTTATCTGTTTGATTGTCATAGTTAACTGTGATAAGCCCTCAAGAGAATAGTACTCACATAACACCGGAACTATAATTGCATCAGACGCTGTAAGAGCGTTTATTGTAATAAGTCCTAAAGAAGGCGGACAATCTACAATAACATAATCATAATCGTCTTTTACTACCTGTAGCGCATCGCGTAGTCTGAATTCGCGTTTTTCCTCATCGACAAGCTCAAGCTCTGCGCCGACAAGGTTTATACTCGACGGCACTATGTAAAGGTTCTCATATTCTGTGGGAATCACAGCTTCGTCTGCTCTGCTTCTGCCTATGATAAGGTCATATACCGTCGCTCCGGTGTTCCGTTTATTTATACCCAAACCGCTTGTTGCGTTTCCCTGAGGGTCGGAATCTATAAGCAAAACCTTTTTTCCTGAACGGGCAATACAAGCGGCAATATTAACGGCACAGGTCGTTTTTCCGACTCCGCCTTTTTGATTTGCAAAACAAATAGTTTTGTATTTAGACATCGTGTTTCTCCGTTATTTATTAATGTTCAGTATATCAAAAGAAAGCTAAAAAGTCAACACGAGCAAGGCCTTTATATTCGATATGCTTGACATTTTTAGATTTTTATATTATAATACCGAATTGATATATTAAGTTTTAATATGGATAATAATGCGCATACGTGAAATAAAGGAAAGAAACCAATTTATGAAAAGAAAAAAAATGCTGCATATACCGATAATTTTGCTAATTATGCTCGCTTTAGGCGGAATATATATACTTGCGGAAGAGGATCCGGAGTATGTTTCCGGCATCTATAATGTTTTTTCAAAAAATGCCGATTATGCCAAAATCAGTGAAAAAAGCTACAACCCGGTGTCAGGTGAGAATATTGAAAACTTTATAAACATAAGCGTAACCGGCTGCGAGAGTAAAAAATGCAGCGTATCATTAAACGGTACGGTTATCGGGTATCTTGCCGAAGGAGATAGCAGCTTTAATTTCAGCGGAAATATGCTTATTGATGGTAAAAATGAGATAAAAGTTTTACTGACCGCCGGAAGCGAGACTTTCGACGGAAGCAAAAAATACGGCGAATACAATTTAGATGATATTATAATCAAATCCGTTTCGATTAAGTTGGGGGTTCAAGACGCCGAATCACCCTCGGAAATGATCAGATATATGCCTGTTTCAGACAGTGCCGACGTTACTCCGTCTCTTTCGCAATATTCTGAAAATCAACAGGTAGGAGACGGCTGGAACAACGAGACGAAGCTCGGAGGCTCTACACCTAACGTTCCCTTATATATAGATTATGTTTTCGAAAAACCTTCTACTGACATAACTTATTTTTCAATAAATACCACGGAATTTGAAGACGGTATTTACGATATTGATTTATACATCAATGATTCCGTTATCGAAACACGCAAAATCAAAATCGACAATACCGCACCAGAATTAAAGCTGTCTTTCAATAACGGTGATGTCATCGCAAACAGCAACATAATAAAATTCACCGCAGTCGACGAAATGGCCGTGACTTTAAACGCGGAGGTCGATAATATTCCGGTTACGGGTAACAGCCTTTCGCTCAAATCGTTCACAGAAGGCTCTCATAACCTATACCTTATTGCAACCGATTCGCTCGGTAATAAGGTCGAGAGGATGTATACATTTTTTGTTGAACGAACAATACCTGATTACAGTCTTGTTAACAACAACGGAACAGCAACGCTTACTATTCCCGCAAACGCGAATGCGAAGATATATTCTGTAGACCTTATAGGCAGAATAAATATGTATTTTAACAGAATAGGGCCATACTCTATGACCGGACTGCGCTCGTCAGACGAAGTACTTGCTTCATTTGCCGATAAGCAGGATGTAGTAACAGAAGCTGTAGGAAACTCGATTCCTTACCAGTCCTTTGTCGTGGAAACAGGAGAAAATACAGGCGACGCCGTTATATCATATTCAGGTGAGACAGGCAGCAGCGAGGATATACTTCTCCAGGGTTGGAACTATAAAAAATCATCCTGGGATACGCTTGCCAGAGCGGAAAGCGGTGTCAGTATATCTTTTATGGCAAATATTGCCACATATTCAAAAGACGGTAAAATGCGTATCAAGGCAAGTCCGTATATTATCTCAAACGGCAGTGACACAATGTTATGGTTAAGCGATCCGCAGTATTATTCAAGGTACAGCGACCTTAATCAGTTTTATACAGATATTATGAATTACGCAAAAAACGAGTATATTACCGGAAATATTGCATATGTTGCCAACACCGGGGATATTGTTGATCAGACCGAAGCAGGCGATGCCGAGGCGCGCAAGCAGTTCAGTGTAGCCTCTGGGGCACAAGCTATTTTAGATAAAGCACTTATCCCGAACGGTGTAGTAAGCGGAAATCATGATATAAAGCACGATAAAGCCGATTATACATACTTTTGTGAGTATTTCGGCAGCAAACGCTATGAGGATTTTGAATGGTACGGTGGCAATTACAAGAACAACACGCATCATTACGACCTTATCTCTATGGGAAATTATGATTTTCTTTTATTATATTTAGGCTGTTATGATGAGGCAAGCACGGATACGGTTGAATGGGCAAACGCTGTCATCCGTTCGTATAACGAACGTAATGTAATTATTTTAACGCATGAGTATATTTTGCCTTCGGGTAAATTTCAATCCGATCGCGCTGAAGTAATCTGGAACGAAATTGTTGTACCAAACGAGAATGTAAAGATGGTTCTCTGCGGTCACAGTCCCGGCGCCGCTGACCAGCTTCGTCGTGTCGAAGGTACCGACAGATATGTACTTGAGATACTTGCGGACTATCAGTACGCAGAGCTTAATAACGAAGTGAAGCATGTTGAAAACAACTGTACTTGTGACGGTGAGGGTTTTATACGCCTTATGAGCTTCAACGAGGCAGGACAGGTGATTTCAACCACTTATTCACCATCCGCAGACAAATATAACTATTATCCCTCTTATGTCGATAGTTTCGTATATGACCTTGAGCTTATTCCCTCAGTCCGTAGCATCAGGACCACAACTTTCAATGTCGGGGTCAATATTAAAGAGGAGGGTGTTTTCGGTGTCGATAAAATCAACCTCCCTGATTCTGACGGTCTGTTTGCTGTTATTACGGAGGATGATATTGAATATACAACCGAGATTTTAACACTTCGCAATAAGGTTGTCACTTATCCTGTCATTGCGGATACCAAAAACTACGATAGAAATCATGAAAGATATGAAATCATTGGAATGAGAGGTGTATATCCCTCTCTGCGGCGCGGAGAGAGCAATACCAAGCCCTCAGAAAAGTTAGTCGAAACCGGACTTGACCTTATTCCCTCCGAGACTAATAAAACAAAGCGTTTGTCCGGTGTAGCGGATTATATCCCCACTTATACGGAGGACGGAAGATATACCGTTAAATTTAACGCCGATTCCGTAAACACCTGGGTTACAACCGGGTTAAGTGTAAATAAAAAGGTCGATATTTCAACTTATAACCGCCTTTATTTCGGCGTAACTACTGATATGAGTGCAAAATGGAATATTACTGTTAATTTCAGCGGCGGTTATTCCATTAATTTCTCCCAGAGCCTGTATGAATTGTTCGGTTATGATGACTATTGTGTTCCGAGCGATATTCAGGGAACATGGCAGGGGTATATTCCGCTTGACAAATACTTGAAGTTTGATAGTGAAATCACCGTAACAGGCGTTTACTTTACCGCTGCCACAACGGGTACTCCGGTAACATTCGATTACTTTTTCTTAGGCAGGTCGCTTGGTGAGGAGGTCCTTTTCATTACGGAAGAGGATATTACGTATTCTATCGATGTGCTCTCCGGCGAAAAGGTTGAGCAGATACCCAATCCAAAAAAGAACGGTTATGTTTTTACCGGCTGGTTTACAGATTCAGAGGGCGGAGAGGCGGTCAACTTTCCGGCGAAGATCGGGAATGACGGACTTACCGTTTTTGCCCGTTTTACAAAAAAGGATTCGGTCAATACCAATGCGGGAGCGGTATTTTTTAACAACGAGGTCGAAATACTTCCGGGAACCGATTATAATGAGATGGTTATATACTCATTTATTTGCTTAACGCTTTTGGCCGGTATCATCGCCGCACTCGTCTCAACAATCCGTCATAAGAAGAAAAAGCAGAGGTTCGAGCTGTAACTTTCTTTTAATAGGGATAAGTTAGATTGCTAATCTTTTTTCTACAGTTTTATACCTACGGTGGTTTGCATCACTAATGAAAGGAATGATTATAAAAATGAAACTGAAGAGTCTGTTATTCTTGAATGTCTGTGTTCTTTTCATATTCTTTTTGTCGGTTATTCCGGCAAACGCATTAGGTGCGACATTCTCGCTTACTGTCGATGATGTGGAGCTAAAGACCGGAGATACGTTCGAAGTAGTAGTCGCTGTAAACAACATAGACGATGAGGCGGGAATCATTCTTGTCTTATGTTCGCTTGATTATGATTTTGATAGTCTTGAGATTTTGGAATGGCACCATAATATACCGGATGCATGGGACGGTAAGTTAGAGGACATGACCACCGTTTGGGACAAAGACGGCGAGAGGTATTTCAAATGTTCGTATTTATACGCCACGCTTGATTTAGGGCACGGTGTTACCGATGACAACCAGCTTTTTACGACTATAACCTTCAGAGTGCTTGATGAAAAAAAAGCAAACGGCAGCGAGATAAAGCTCTACGATACTGGTTATACGAATGATGAGAATGTTGATGTTTTCTGTAATGACGTTTCGGTAAACATCGGAGTTTTTCAGACTTCATCCATCTCTGAATCGGAGGTCGAAAACTCAGATATCAGTAATACCATATCGGGGGATAATACCTCGCATGACGCTGATATTTCCCAAACAGAAACGGATACAAGCGCAGAGACTCCTTCTTTCTTTAGTGCTGATAATATAATTAAAATTATTGCAGCCGCTGCATCGGTACTGATTATAGTTCTATTTTCCTTTTGGCTTATAAAGTACTTTAGGGAAAAAGATAAAAACGAGAAAAAATAAAAAAATGCAGGTACCGATTTTTAAGTCGGTACTTTTTGCTTAATATTTACTTTTTTATATTGAAATTAATCAATATAAAATGTAGAATAGAAAAAAAGCATAGGAGTCAATATTGTTTTGAAAGATTTTTTTAAGCTCTATATCACCCATTCAAATTATATTTTCAAGTTCTGGACGACTCAGGTTTCTATGAGCGTTTTCGGGATTATTGTCAGTTTTGCCACCTTCGCCTCCGGCTCGGTTACTTTAAGGATAATAGGTGCTGTTTTTTCGATAGCGTTTTTTATATTTTTAATGTATGATATGATGTTTAATTACGGATTTTTAAACTCTGTTAAATACGCTAAGGATAAAGATACTGTAAATCCCTGGGAGGGCTTAAAAATCGCAGCTCTTTCGTATGCGCCTACAATGCTCTTTACTCTTATTTATATCATTTTGGATTTAATAGATTTAGACAATGCCGCCGGGATAATCAAGATAATTTTGTTTTTCCTGTTTGGATCTTATGACGGTATATTGCTCTTTATCAATAACAATGAGTATTTGAATATGATTATACCCATTCTGCTGCTTATTCCGGGGCTCGCTGCCTGTACACTCGGTTTTCAGCTTGGAATACGCGACAAACCGATAAGAAAAATGCTCGGTATAAATATTTCTCCGCCTAAAGCTCCTAAGAATAAATAGCAGGCTTATTTCATATATTCCTGTATAACGGCAATATACGGGAGTTCGCCATATTGGGCTAAAGTCTTAAACTGAGCTACTCCCGCTTTTTCGTTTACATCCGACAAAGAAAAGGGGAATGGTCGAAAATATGAAAAAAAAGCCGCCGGAGAAAAAGCAGAGCAGCCCAAAGAATATTTATAAAGACGCCAGACTCAGCATGTTAATTTTTTGCTCGATAGTGATTCTGATATTGCTTTTTTATTGCTTCGCTTCACTTTTTACTTCCATCGGATACGAGACGTTCCGTAAAGCAAGGGATGTTGACGAAAAAATAACAGCGGTAATAAACAACAATTACGAGCCGCTTACGATAATAATAGATCCGGGTCACGGCGGAGAGGATCCGGGAGCTGTGGCAAACGGGTTTAAAGAAAAGGAACTCAATCTCGCAATCGCAAGCAAGCTGCAGGAGTTGTTATCAATCTCCGGTTATAATGTTGTTATGACACGCTCTACCGATATTCTGCTTTACAAAGAGGGCGAAGAGAAACGGAAGAAATACTACGACCTTCATAACCGCCTCAAGATTATAGAGAGTTATGAGAACTGTATTTATGTCGGTATTCATATGAATAAATTTCCTGTCGAAAAGTATAACGGCTTACAGACTTTCTATTCGCAGGTAAACAGTTTAAGCAAGGATCTTGCGCTTTGCGTTCAGGAGTCTTCAAAGCTATTGTTGCCTGACAACAACAGGAAGATAAAGCCTGATAACAATAAGATATTTTTATTGGAGCACGCGAGTGCACCTGCGATTCTTGTCGAGTGCGGTTTCTTATCCAACCAGAGAGAGGCGCAAATGCTTGCGAACAAAGCGTATCAGGAAAAGCTCGCTTTTACGATTTTCTGTGGAATAACAGAGTTTTTAAGTTTTGAAGAAAGGACATAACTCTATAGTGAAAACCTCTTATGTATGTACAAGCTGTGGCAATATAACCTCGAAATGGTTCGGAAAATGCCCTGAATGCGGCGAGTGGAACACTCTTGAGGAGCAGGAAGCAATCATACAACCATCAAAAAGCATTAAGCATTTGCGTACAAGAACATATGAGCAGGTAAAAAACAGTAAAGCCTGCCGAATAAACGATATCAGTTATACCGATAACCTGCGTATCTCGACGGGTATAGGCGAGTTTGACCGCGTGCTCGGCGGCGGGCTTGTCAACGGCTCGGTCGTACTGATATCCGGAGAGCCGGGTATTGGTAAATCCACTCTTCTTTTACAGATTTGCCAATCGATAGAAAACGATGCGAGCATTCTTTATGTTACCGGCGAGGAGTCGCTCTCTCAGATAAAGCTGCGTGCAGGCAGGGTAGGGGTAGACAGCGAAAGACTTACAATCCTCAGCGAAACCAACATGAGCAGTATATTACCCGAGATACACACCGTAAAGCCGGATATAGTTATTATAGATTCTATACAGACAATGTACGACGATCAGTATCCCTCATCGCCGGGTAGCGTTACACAGGTGAAGCAGAGCGCTTTGCTTTTAATCGATTTGGCGAAAGAAAACGGAATATCTGTCATTTTGGTGGGTCATGTAAACAAATCCGGTGCGATAGCAGGTCCGAAGGTGTTAGAACATATGGTCGATGCGGTACTGTATTTTGAAGGCGACAAGCAGCAGTCACACCGTATTATAAGAGCGGTAAAGAACAGATACGGATCTACCAATGAAATCGGCGTTTTTGATATGCGTGACGTAGGGCTTGTGGAAATAAGTAACCCTTCGGAATTTTTGATGGAACAAAGACCGAAGGGTGTTTCCGGAAGCTGCGCTGTATGCGTTATGGAGGGTACACGCCCGATTATTGCCGAGATTCAAGCGTTGTCAACGACTACTGTTTTTCCGTCACCTCGCAGATTGGCTTCAGGTTATGATTATAACCGTATTTATCTGCTTATTGCAGTGCTTGAAAAACGAATAGGTCTGCATTTCTCGACACAGGATATTTATATGAATGTTGCAGGCGGACTTCGTATTGATGACACCTCCTGTGACGCTGCTGCCTGTTTGGCGCTTATTTCTTCGCTTAAGGATACCCCCATACCCGAACAGCTCATCGTAGTGGGTGAGGTAGGTTTATCCGGCGAGCTGCGTAGCGTATACGGTATCGAACAGCGAATAAACGAAGCGGCAAGGCTGGGTTTTACAAAAATTGCAGTTCCGTTCAGAGCTATCGGAAAGATGAAAATCAAACACTCCGGTGTTGAAATCATCCCTTTGAAAAGTGTTTTTGATCTTATTAAGTTGTTGGAAATTTAGGCTGGGAAGAAAGCTCTTCCTTATCGGCAACATCATGTTTAATCTGCCGGAAATGTGGGCAGGATACTGTTCCGCTGATATATTCCGCTTGTGCGGCACAGTCGTTTTTTACGCATATACCGTCTTTTTGATGTTCGCATTTTTCGGTACAGTTTATTATCATATGACAATTATTCCTTTCCACGATATTTTTTCTCAATTATAATATTAACAGATGTTTACGTCTTATTCACGATTATACGTTCTAAATTATTCCAAAAGGGAAGTGATAGATTTGAAATTCTGTAATCCCAACCTTCCTGCTCCGAATGTGGATGAAATGCTTGTATCAGAGCTTGTTCCCGAAAATATCATCGATGAATTGATTTCTTTCGGTGTAACACCCGTTAAATCAGGACGATGTTCACGCATACCATCGGAGCTGTCATTTCATCCGGATATGCTGACTTTTAATTATGCTCCCGGAAAATGGCTTGTCGAGCAGAATAACAGTTATCTCCCTATAAATATGAACATATTGTTAACATATTCAAAATATCATTTGGGCAGTAAATATCCTGCTGACTGTATTTATAACAGCTTTTCAATCGGTACAAAGATATTCTGCGGTTTTGTAAACATAGGTGTATATGAAAATATTGATGAGCTTAAAGGCTTTGAGCTTATATCATTTAAACAGGGCTATGCAAAATGCTCGGTTATACCTTTGAACGAACGCAGCTTTATAACGAGTGATAAATCAATAGAAAAAAAGCTATCTGAACTGCAATACGATTGCTTGTATGTCAGCAGTGAGTGTGTAGAGCTTAACGGTTTTACAAACGGCTTTATAGGTGGCTGTGCAGGAAAAGTTTCTGAAAATCTTTTGGTGTTTACTGGAAGCATTGAAAAGCACAACGATTATAAAAACATAAGAGATTTTTGCAAAAATCATGGTATAGAATTATATTCGCTCAGTAACGATCCGCTTTATGATTACGGCGGTCTTTTGCCGATAACCGAAAAGGGTACGTTTTAGCTTGATATTGTGTATTTTTGTGAAAATCGTTATATTAGCTGTTTTTCTTTGTTTTTGCTTTTGATCCCCTATCCCATTATACAAAATTTGCATTTTGTATAATGGGATTAGTTTTTTAAGGGGTGTAAATAGTATCTTGTGATGTTGTTCCCCTTTTATATTGATTAAAAATTTTTAAAAAAAACCGGTGGTTCAATGCTGCAAGCAGCTTAGAATCACCGGATAGATATATAAAGTTTACTTTATCTCTCTGATATTTACATGGAACTTTGCCTGAGTGTTTGCAAGAGCAGAAGCAAGAGCTCTGTCCTGCGCTCTTTTCTCAAAGAACTTCAAAGCTACCTTATCGAAAAGTGCGTATGAAAGAACATCCTCATCCTGTATCATCTTATCTGCTATCTCTGCTCTTAATTTTTCCAGCTCCGGCTTTATTTCGTCGGCAGGTCTGTTGGTGATAAGTTTTTCATCTCCGATTATCTGTTTTATAAAAGAAGGTTCTATCGGAACCGGAGTTTTTCCGTATTCACCTCTGACGAGACCTTTGAATTCTTTTGTGACGGATTTATATCGCTCACCTGTTAGCACGTTGAAAACTGCTTGCGTTCCGACAATTTGTGAGGACGGTGTTACAAGCGGAGGAGAACCTGCATCCGCTCTGACCCTCGGTACTTCCTGCAATACCTCGAGAAGTTTATCACTCTTCCCTGCTTGTTTAAGCTGGGATACGAGGTTTGATAACATTCCGCCCGGTACTTGATATAAAAGAGCATTGACATCAACCTGCATTACCTTGGGATCGAGCAAACCGCTCGAGAGATATTTTTCTTTTAATTTGGAGAAGTATTTTGAAACCTCGTCAAGCTTTAAAAGGTCAAGTCCCGTATCGAACGGTGTCCCCTGCAGTGTTGCCACAATAGGCTCTGTGGGAGGCTGAGAGGTGCCCATCGCCATCGGGGAAATCGCAGTATCGATTATATCACAACCCGCCTCTATAGCCTTCAGGACGGTCATGGAAGCCAATCCGGAGGTGTAGTGGGTATGAAGCTCAACGGGGAGCTTGCATATCGACTTTATCGCAGTAACAAGGTCATAAGCGTCATACGGCTTTAAAAGCCCTGCCATATCCTTTATACATATCGAATCGGCACCCATCTCCTCAAGAGTTTTTGCATATTTTGCAAAATACTCGTTTGTAAACACAGGTCCGGTGGTATAACAAATCGCCGCCTGAACATGCCCTTTTTCTTTTTTTGTAGCATCGATCGCAGTTTTTAGGTTGCGGGGGTCGTTAAGAGCATCAAAAATTCTTATTATATCAATACCATTTGAAATTGATTTCTGAACAAAATACTCCACTACATCATCTGCGTAATGGCGGTTCCCTAAAATATTCTGCCCT
>ENA-UOOE01003051-UOOE01003051.1-fermentation-metagenome-genome-assembly--contig:-NODE-3051-length-11107-cov-5.729461_pt1 | contig 11107 bp, 14 predicted proteins | sample MGYA00245776_ERZ724021 | MGnify/ENA primary metagenome ERZ724021 (study PRJEB28704, sample SAMN03018321) | fermentation metagenome | biome: anthropogenic terrestrial biome; feature: soil; material...
CAGATACGGCGGCCGCAATAATTACGATGATGATTTCTACTATGTACTGATTCATAAATATCCTTCTTTCTGCCGGGTTAACCGGCCATGTTATGATTCACGCCCTCTGCGGGCGGGTTGGCTGGATCAGAAACAACTTCCTGTGGTTGTTCTTCAGACGGCGGGGCTGCGGAGGCCTGTTCCGTCATCTGCTGCATCTGCTTTTCGGATTCATAGGCATTTGCCGCATTTTGCAGGCCGGAAACAGGATCGCCGCTGGAAAGACCAGCGGCGATCCCAGTCATAAGCGGGGTGGCCCATTTTGAGTGTTCAAATCCCGCCTTTCCCGCGTATTGGACGGAATTTGCCACAACGACCATTGCCGCGCAGTTCATCAGGCCAACGGCGTCCTGCAGGCCCCGGAACCAGCCGATCATGACGATGATGATGAATACCGCGCAGCCGATATAAACAAGTGTGGTAACGATCTTGTGGGTGCTGGTATGCTTCAGCCAGTCACGAAGCCATTTCATTTCACTGTCCCCACACAAACACGAGTCGATCCGCAATAAAATCCTGCAGATCCTCTACCGACAGCCTTGAAGGTGGTGAGCAGAAACCTCCCGAATTTTTCGGCCGGCTTAGTTTGCAGAAACACAGAGCCCGTTCCGCAGATGATTGGAAAATCAGTTTTGAAGCAATATGTTTCTCCCAAGCGTTTCGTGAAGGGCGCCGTCGTATCGCTGTAAGGCCGCTTGACAATCGCAATGCAAACCCGCCGACCATTCGCATAAAATCCGACGCCGGCAGTCAGCGCATGTGCACGGAATTTCGTGTAATGGTAACCATCAGAGCCAATCTGATGAGCCACCCGGGCAAAAGAACTGTTGGCGCATGTGATAGGCGAGCCCGATTTGAACTGATACTCCATGCCGAGGCAAACGGTCAAACTACCGGTATCGCAGAAATCCGGATTTACCGCTGCAGCTCCGACCGTTGTGCCGTAGGAGGGCAGGACGAAGGGCTTTCCCGCCATGCAGTTGGAGACGGCCGTTTTAAATGCCGCCCACGCATCCGGATGATCGACGTAATATTTCGGACAGTGCTTACCGGTCACGTCGAAGTGGCGGATGACGCCACCGCTCAGCGGATTCAGGCCGTACCGCTTGCAGATCTGCGCGGCGAGCGCCACCAATGAAGTCTCCGCCGCCTGCGAGAACTTCCCGGTAGTGTCGGCATGACACGTTTCAATCGAAATCGTGTCCTTGTTCCGCTGGTTCGTGCAGTATGACCACTCGGATTCGGGGATCAACTGAATCACTTCTCCCTGCATTCCCACAGCGTAGTGGCACGAGGCATATCGCTTAGCCCGAATGCAAGTGCCGTTAAAGTAATCCCGGATGTTTTGTGCGCTGGCACCCGGATCGCCAGCATAATGGATGGCGGCGGCGTTAACCTTCTGCATCCTGATCTGCGGCCGGGTGTACTTGTTCGGCGTGATGAATTCCTGCTTAATGTTCATAATAGTTCTCCTTTAGTCTCCGTGATTCCTTTCAGCATTCTGCTGCAGGAGATAGGCATTAAGCTCGTCGGTAAATCCTTGGTAATAGGTGAATGCCTTCTCCATTTTTCCGTCCGGTTCCCCACCCTTTTGAGCAATCGCGGTTGCCTCCGAAAGATGCCCTATAGCCTGCAACCCACGAAAAATCAGGATGCTTTCCTTTTTGCGTGATTCCTCGCGGGTGTCTTCTTTCTGATCCATTTTATTGATCTTTTTCAGCACCAGCCCGCCGACAACCGTACCCACACCCAAAGCACTGATTAGGATCGTTAATACCTGTGTTATCATTCGCTACCCCTGTTTCTGAAAAATAATATTTCTCATAAGCTGCACCCCAAAAGTATTCCTTTACACGGCGGAGGCCTGCTCCAGAATTCCATAGTTTGATTCTCCTTTTGGACATAAAAAAGGCCCTCTCTCGAGGGCGAGTACATATGAAAAAAGAGCGGCTATTCGTCGCTCTCTTTGGTGGTACTATGCCGTTGTAGAGAAAACCAGCCTTCCGTCCATTCTGTATCGGTGTATTCTCCGAAAATTTTCTTCCGAAGCGAATAGCTGTTGCAGTGTGAAAGCAGAGCGTCATAGGCGTTGAGAGTCTTCTTTGCCCGCTCCAGTGATATTTCACCATCGCGATAATCTTCCATCAAGGCCCGCAGCTTTCTCCGCATTCTGAGGGCTGTGCTTTTCCGAAGCTTCAAATGGTTAGACCACAATCGGAAGCCGCAGAACTCGATTCCAAGGCTGATGGGACGAATGCAGACCTTGTCGTTCAGATCCAGCTGCAACCGGTCGTTGATGAAATTCTCCAGTATATCCTTCCAATCTTTCAGCTGCTCCTTATTCATTTTCCCGAGCACCGGCCATAAGTACAGACCGAGGTCATACACCTTTTGCTGGATAAAGAGTCTCTCATATGCTTTGCCAAAGTGTCTATGGCTATTTTGTTCAGACATAAGTGCTCCCTAAAGGTCTTTTTTACCCATACCGTAAGAGTATAGAGTTTTTTTGATAATAATGTCTCGATTTTGGAACACAATTACCGTTATCGTAATTCCATCGAAGAATCCCCCTTTTTTGAATTTTGCGCGACCCGCTTACGCGGGTATACGAAGTGGCGCTACCGCGCCACAGCAGATATTCTTAAAACGCAAAAATCACGATACGCAAAAAGCGGCGCGGAAACCCACATTGGGCCCGGAAGCGGCACGAAGGTCAGTCAGAACGAGGGCGAACACGCCAGCGGAAGCCGAAGCGTCCCCATCACCACCGCGAAAAGGCAAAAACTCAGTATTTGCACTTGTACCTTGGTGCTGATAATCATTCCCAAATTCGGCCAATCCGGAACTATCGCAATCCCCCATAATAGCGTGCTTCGCAAGTTTAGGATCCGTGTTGAGTTCCGTAACATCATCACTACTGCTTGACCAGTTTGTCGGGAACTGTAAGCCCGTATCCGCTTCATCGACATATAAATAGCCGGTCCCTGCACTTCCTACTTTCAACTTCAAGCCGGCAGTCCATTCCCACACGTTGCCATTGAGGTCATAGACACCATTGACTCTTCCCGTGTGGCTCGTAAGATTCTGACCTGTCTTCCACCCGGACTTAACGCCTGTGCCGGTCAATACACGGCTGGAAACCGTAGGATCTGCCGTAAACGTGATTCCAGCGTCGTCAGTATCTTTCAAGCTACTATTGTTTCCATAAGGTCCCCAACGGTTACTTCCAAAACGGTCCGGGCCGAGAAGCATCGAATAAATGCCCAACGCGACCCATTCTTCATCGCGTATGAGTCGTACTCCGATATCCTTTCCGTTGGTTGCGTCACTGGCCGCGCAGGCTGTTAATGCATTATCATATGTAATGGTCGTCCACGGGATTACACCGCTCTTTGAGACAGCGACCGTACTGCTTCCACCTGCGGCGGCCGTCGCATCGGCTTTGGATGCTTGAAACTTGAAAGCATAAAAGGGATGGAAAAGAACGACATTGTAATCCACACCCTCCGTCCCGGTTGGCCTATGCCGGACAAAAAAGCCTTTTGGCCTACTGGCGTAACCGCAGGCAGATGGATTAATAACCTGAAATGCCCTAAAACCGGGCTGATAGACCCATGCGTTTGAGCCCAGGTTAAAATCGTGAACTTCCAGACTGGAATCACAAAACTCTACTGCTGTTCCATCAGCATAGCCGCCAGAAGGCGCTTCCGGGTAAATGGTAATCGGAACTTTGTTCCCTGCCGCCGTTCCACCGGTCGCGACAAGATGATAATTTCCGCCGATTTTTATCATGGCGGTTTTGTTGATATTTCCCGTCAGTGTGCCGCTTGCCGAATATACATTAACGCTCTGACTTCCCTCGGCGACAGTTTCGACCATAAGCCCCGTTGACGGATTGAGAGTATTTGATACATCTTTCCAGTGTTCCCGCTGCCATAAGGCGGAAAACACTTCCACGTCGTCTGAATTTAATGAAAAGTTTTCTGCCGGAGGTTCCGGTTGCACCTTTTTCTGCGCACCAAAGATAATCATGCTTTCACCGCTTTCAATACCTGAATATTCTCTTTACCATCCTCGACTTTAACTGCACACGCCCAGTATTTCTCCCCATTGGGGAATTTGGTCAGTGATGCACCGCCTGTTTCATCTTCGGATGGAACGAATACATAACCATCAGGAGTGAGATAGACTGTTCCATCCTTCAGATCAAACTCCGCAGCTTCGATCTGATACTGCACATTACAGACCTCCACGTTTGCCTTTGGCATTTCCAGTTTTCCATTGGCAACAGAGGGAGAAATGTCCCAGGCGATATCCGGGTAAGTACCCGATACAGTGCTAATCAATATTCAGTCCCCCTTATACCCTGTAATATTTCACGGAGGTCAAACAGAAATTCCCATCATGGGTATCCGCGTCGTTGCTGCCCAATCTGCGGATTTTGATGCGCAAAGTATGAGCATCTCCGACCGGAATCGCCGATGAAGGAATAGCGGAAGTAAGTGAGATCTGATGAGATAGTTTGTCGGACGGTGCTGTGACAGTTTCTGCGTCAAGCCAAGCAAACGACGCACCGTCGAAGCTATAACCGAGCTGTAAGCACAGAGCTTTTGCCGCTTCTTCGGTGTCCATAAAATATTCGAGGGACACCGGAATATCAGCCCTTTTCGCCCAGTCAGTCTCCAGGACCAAATACCGATCTGTCCCATGAGGAAACGCTGCTGCCGGGATTCCATCGTCATTGCTGACCTGCGTTGGTGCGCTGTCCTCGTCAGAATTAAATCCGTAAACCGAAAATTTATTCTGGCTCTGCGCATCAACATAAGGTTTTGTTGCCAATATCGCTTCCATTTATAATTCCCCCTTTTATAATACTTCTCTCGCAATGAATTCCAACTTCCTGCCGATTTGCTCTAATGAAATAATACCGGTGCCGCTGCTGTCGTCCGTCGCTATTACTTCATCGTTGTCATTAAATTTGATTGGCAATTCGATGGCCGCAGCCACGTTGTCTTCTTCAATCGTAATGGGAACCGCGCCGGTTCCGCCGACTTTGCTTTTATTGATTGCGAGCGTTCCGTCTTCATTCAGCACGAGATCCTGGGACAACTTTATCACCCCCGCTATATCGGTACTTGCTTTCGGAAGCTCTGACGCCGATACCACGCCATTCTCAAGATCAGCTTTTTTCGCCAGATCATCCTTGGTAGCATACACAAGGCTGCCGTTAATAACTGCCGAAATAGTTGCCGAGTCCGCGATCACAAGGTTGATGGAAAAGGCAAACTCTGTCGGCGCAACACTATATTGAGGAATACTATCGGGCGTTGCTCCAGCGTTGCCATAAGCGTACAGTATTTCATTCCCATCATCGTCTTTTGCATACAGCGCCATTTCTCTTAAAAAAAAAGCTTCCTGCATATCCGCATTTGAGAATAAAACTTTAACCGTGGCAATATTCTGATCTCTGCTTAATGAGGAAATACTAAGGTCCAGAACCTTATGAACAATATCGGTAAGCTGTTCCGGGTCCTGGCCATCAAGTTCCCCATCTCCCACCGCTGCCCTGGTAAAAGTGATTTTCTCCCCGGTCTGCGATTCCGCCAACAAGGCTTTTCCGGAATCCGTGACGACAAAATTTTCGAGAGCCATTTTAATTCACCTGGTTCAAAGTTATTTTTTTGCAGACCTGCGCTAACCATCCCACATAAAGGCTGACGTGATCGCTCTGCTCAAAATTGACCTGGTAATTGAGATGCGCCGGCTTCATGGATCCAACTGTCGCATATACCATACCGACGTTTGCCGGGGCACGGTTCGAATCGATGCAGATAGTGAACTTATTCTTGCCTGTACGCTCTTTGATCGTGCAGGGGCGGCCTGTAATAGACGACAGGATATGTTCAAGCCTATAAGGACTAAGTGGCCCTCTGGTCCTCAGGACGTTCAGGACGGGCTGGCGGCGCTCTTCGATTGAAAGGTTCGCGTTACGTCCGACGCCATAGGTATCTTCCCAATATGGAATCAGCCAGGTGGCCGTCTGCGGCACGACCTGAAGGAGCATTTCGTCCGAATATTTCCCAAGGTCGTCCCATTCTCTGCCCAGGATCTCAAAAATCCAGAGGGCTGTATAAGCTTCTCCATACACCGGAGATAATCGCTGCACAATAGCCTTTGCTTCCGGGCTTTTCAGAATTTTCAGCATCAGGTCTGTTGTCATTATGCTATACCTCCCCGGCCGTCAAAGAAACGGAGTCCAGAACCGGAAACTGAGATTTTGACAACGATATATTTGCCGTGGCACCGTTCACCTTTAGAAATCGTCGCAACCGGCCACCGACGAAAGTAGAGCGGAAACCTGGGTGTATTTAACCTCGGCAGTTTCTTGAGCATCGTCAGAACGGATGGAAGTAAAGTAATTTTTCAAACTGTCCTGAAACCCTAAACTAACCGTTTCTATCGTCGCGGCATCCGTCAGCTTGATGATGGCTGACACCGTTATATGCACCATTTCAGGTGGAGAAACGACGAGATAAGCATTGATTGGAGCCAGCCGGAGATCGGGGTTGTCCGGCTGCATGATGTAGTTATAGACCGCATTGCATAGATCAGTAGTAGCAGGAGCCCCGTTGGAATCCGTGAGGATGATCGTCACGAGCCCGGAATCGTCCTGCGAGGAGATGATCGTCGCGGTCCCCGTCCCCGCGACGGACAGAGCCCATCGTTTATAGTCGGATGGGCTGCCGACAAAAGATCGAATCTGGTTTTTGTTGTAATAGGCGATTCTGGCGCGCAGACTGTCATCACTTTCTTCATCTGTCCCACCCGCGCATGCGGCCTGATTGGTAACAGCGGTTATTCCGGACGCAGTATCGCTGCCTTTTAAGATGATCGTGCCGGCCTGAACATTCCCGTTTGCGCCGGCCGATGTGCATGTTACCTCAATGTCTACCGTCCCGGCTTCCGGAATCGTCGCATCCGAAGTAGTCGCGAAATCTAAAGACTGCGTATCGTTCGCACTGGCTGTCGAAAATATCGTCCCTGCGGGGATAAAAATCCCCTCCGCCCCCGTTACCGTTACGCTGCCAACGGCCGGGACTGCGGCTTTCCGCACAAGCCCAACATTTTCTGCGTGATAATCGAGCCATTCGCCATCGGAAAATTGCGGCAATATCTGCTTAATCGCCTGAACAAGCGTAAATTGCTTGAACCGTGATTCCTCTGAGGCGATTGGCCGAATAGTATCTCCCGCAAAACTTCCATCCGATGTATCAATGTCAGGCGGAAAAGACTCCTGTATGCGCTTCGAAATTGTATCTTGGTCCTCGGTTAAGAAATCAGGGGCCACAAAGTCATCCATTTATGTCACCCCCTGTGAAACGGTTATTATTTCGGTGCTGCCGTCTATCCCAACGGCCGCCACTACAACGTCAAGCGATGTGTCGCTCCATGAACATTCGATGCTCTCAATATGATCCAGCCGGCCGTATGTATCCGATTTCAGCGTATCTGTGATCTCGCGGGAAACGATATTCTCCGCGAGATCACGGTCGCCGCATGAAAGCACGCGCCGCCAATCGACACCATACCAATCAGGATAATAGGGACTCGCACCCTTTTGAGTTTTCAAGCACTTTTCGCACCACTGTCCCCAGGCGGTGGCCCCGTTTGCCATAACGACACGATGGGCACCGTCCCGGCTAAAATCTTTCCCGTCAAAATAGGGCGCCGATTTATATCCGGTAAACTCTTCTGCCGTCGATCCGTCCTCGGAATCTTCGACAACCGCATCTGGAAATAGGTCCGGCATGCTATCCCTCCTCCACAATGTCCACCACGACGACCTCCGGACTCTCCTTACTTCCAGTCATGACGACCAAAACGCGGTCGCCGATCTGCAGCGGCCGCAGCGTTTCCGGCAGCTTAACGGGCTCGGAATTGCTTGCAACCACTGTCCATTTGTCTGTCGGCTGGCACAGCGAACGGCAAACCAGATAGGATCCGTGAGGAATAACGGCTGGGTATACGTCCAGCTTCAAGCCGTCCGAAACGATTGTCCCTAAAAAATCGTGATTTTGGTTGTGGAACGCGGCCACCTTATGTGACCTCGACTCCAGCACTCTGCCTAATCTGGTGATTCCGTTTTTCTCGTCGTTCATGTTTCAAGCTCCAAAGACATCGTATTTTTAATCAGGTCGTGTGTCACGGAAGCGACCACGACCTTGACCTGTCCCCCATTCGCGCCGGTGTAGTTGTAGATCAGGTCGCCCTTACGCAGGAACGGGCAATCGACAGCATCCACCATAAACGTCTGTTTGGGAAGACGGTTATCCCACAGCAGCTGTGTCGCTGTGGCTTTGGCTGCCGCCAATGTGGTGTTCGAGTCACGCGACTGGACTTTCTGGAGCGTCCCATATCGGTAACCGTATTGGCCGTCCAGCGTGGCTTCCACCGGAGCGTTACCATTTTTATCTTCTTTCCCGGTAATCAACACCCGGGTGACGACATTCTCCATTGACCGGCCGAAAGAGGCGGCGGTGGCATTTTCGTATGAACACAGTTTGTAAATTATGGAATTATTGCCGCGATAGGCAACATCGATCGCATTATTTTCATATCGCATTCGATACGCTTTTCCGGTTTTCTTCTTTGTTTCTTTGAGCAGTTCGAGAAACATATCCGATATTTGATTCCCCATCCATGCTTTTTTTCCGTGCGAAATGCTGGTATAGGTGTAATGCAGAGGGATTTTCCACCGGGAACAAATCGTCTGAAAAATGCTCTGTGTGGTTTTGCCGGCTGGAAAGAAGAGAGCGTCTTGGCTGTTTTGCATGTAGATCAGCGGATCATAGCAGGTAATTGCCAGAGATTGCGAGTCATGCCGGTATTCCTGCGTCCATATCGGGCCGTGGAACAGTTCGCCTTTCCGATCACCGTCGTCACAGGATAGGTGGAGGATGTCGCCGGGGTCGATGGCGGAGCCGATATATGTGCCAGCCGCCCGCATATTCGCGAGCTCTATGGAAAGAGATTCCGCCAGTTGCCCATCCTGTTCTTCCAGGATGCACTTTGAGCAGGCACCCCGCATCTGATACCGTTTTCCTCCCTTATCGCACCACAGGGTGAATGAAGCGGGTAACATGGCCATGCGTCGCCTCCCTTCTCATGGGACTATCAGCTTCTCTCCCGGATAGACATATTTGCCGTTCTGAGAGCTGCTTCGGCCGTGTTTCTTCGCCGCTGCCTCGATTGTCGATTTATTTGCGCTATATAACGACGTCCATTTGCTCCCGTCGCGGTACATTTTTACGGCGATGCTCCACAGGGTGTCGGATGCCGTAATGGTATACGTTTTTTTCGCTGACACAGCGGCCGCCTGGCTTTTTGCTCCGAAGCCGTGAATATCAATCAGGCACAGAAAAACCGGCTTTGCGCTGCCGTTGATATACACGCCCGTGCATGTCCCTAAGCCGCCTTTCGCGTTGCAGCTATAATACCAGCTGCTCCCGTTCCGCTTTGTGAGGGAGATATCCACCACGCCGCCTGTGCCGGCGACGACGTTCGGCCGGCCGGCCGAACAGTAGACAAGCGCCGTATATTTCCCGCCAGGAGCGATTTTCACAGTCGTATGAGTGTCACAGGTAAAGCTGGTTCCGCTTGCAACCAGATCCTTGGGTATCGCGCCGGCAGACGTGAGATACAGGACGCCAATCGTAGGATTTAGCGCCTCCTTGAACTCAATGCTGTAGCTGATATCGCCAAACGCGCCGGAATTGGCAGGACGGAATGAAGAAATATAGACATCGTAATTAATGGCGGTTTCTGTGACGTTAATCTGAAGCCGCTGGTGGTTTGCTCTCCATTTGATAAACAGGGCGCGGAGGGTTTCGGGATCCTGCCACTCCCGCATGAGTGCAGACGGATAATTTTTCCTGGCGGCTCCGTAAAACACCGAATCCCATGATATGGAGATTAGGTCGGTTCCACCCGGCAAAATCATTTCGCCTTGTCCCATGACATCGAAGGACAGAAATCCCGCGCTCGTGTCCATTGAGATTTTCGCGGGAAGTGTCGGTAAGCGGATCCGGCTCCCGCTTGCGGTCGCCGGATCCCCGCTCATTTCAGTCAAATAGATGTCCATTATGCGCTTTCCTCCAGCGGCGTGTTGTCGTGATCCTTTTCAATCCCATCGGCAATCGCATCGCTGACAATGTTCGCTATTTCATCCTTGTGGTCTTTAATTTGCTGTATCACATCCCCATTTCCTCCTTCTACAACAATTTTGATGGACTGAATGACAACCTGGGGCTTACCGCCGCCAGCGCCTCCGGCCGCAGCGGGCGCCGGACGCGGATGCGGATTCGGAGTATCAGCCTCCGAAGGACTCGACGGGAATTGAATGACATCCCCACCGAAACCGCCGTTGGCTTTGGCGTCAATGCTCTGGCCGAGCGCGCTCCCGGTCTGCCGCCAGAGCTGCACACCACGATCATGCCTCCGGCTGCTCAGGGGGATCACCATTTCGGGCGTTCCCTCTTCACCGAGAAGCGTCACTGTCGGACGGGATATGAGGCCGCCGGCCGCCTTGTGCGCGCTCTGAGTGGATCCGCTTGTCGCAGCGCTGTAGCCTGCGCTGAAGTTATGAGTAATCGTTCCCCATATGTCTTTGAAGAAGTTCGGCAGGGTATTAGTGAAGAATCCTTTGATGCTATTCCAGATGGTGGTTCCGAGCTCCGGGAGGGTATTTGTAAAAAACGTATTTACCGAACCCCATAGGCTGGAGAAAAATCCGGGGATCGTCTTCGTAAAGAACGGGGCAATATTGTTGTTCCAAATATTTGACGCCCACGTTGGAAGCGTGGAGGTAAAGAACGTCGAGAGCCCATTCCACAGGGTTCCGAAGAAATTCGGGATGCTCTGCGTAAAGAACGGGACGATGTGGCCGTTCCAAATATTTGACGCCCACGTCGGAAGCGTGGAGGTAAAGAACGTCGAGATCCCATTCCACAGGGCTCCGAAGAAATTCGGGATGCTCTGCGTAAAGAACGGGACGATGTGGCCGTTCCAA
>ENA-UOOE01003053-UOOE01003053.1-fermentation-metagenome-genome-assembly--contig:-NODE-3053-length-11093-cov-323.860210_pt1 | contig 11093 bp, 9 predicted proteins | sample MGYA00245776_ERZ724021 | MGnify/ENA primary metagenome ERZ724021 (study PRJEB28704, sample SAMN03018321) | fermentation metagenome | biome: anthropogenic terrestrial biome; feature: soil...
ACTGTCAGCTCTTCTGGTTTTAATCCCATTGCAAGTCCGTAGAGCTGTGCAAGGTGGAAAACTGGTATCTGGTAGTTGGTTCCGTATTTTTTGTTGACCTCTGTCTGACCAACATCGAACTGTAGGTGGCAGAATGGGCAGATGTTTACTATTGCATCTACTCCTGCTTCTGTCATGTTTTCGAGTTTTTCCTTGGTGTAGTCAAGTGTTACGTCAAGGTCTCTTGCCCTTAAACCTCCGCCTGCTCCGCAGCACATCATTTTGTCCTTGTATGGTACGGATTTTGCACCGGTTGCTTCAACGAGGTCGTCGAGTATGGTTGGTTTCATTGGGTCGTCGACTCCAATTTCTGCGCTTGGTTTGAGGAAGTGGCAGCCGTAGTGAACTGCAACGTTGAGGTTTAATGGTTTTGTGAAGGTTTCTGTGAGTTTTTCAACACCTACATCGTTGTAGAGGATTTCTGCAAAGTGCCTTACGTTGACGTCTCCTTTGAATTCCCTATCAACTTCAGAGAGTATACCGTTGATTTTTCCTTTGAACTCTTCATCTTCTTTAAGGAGGTGGTTGCTTTCGAATAAGGATCCGAAGCATCCGTTACATTCGGTCATGATGTCCATGTCCATGTCTTCAGCTATGGTTAGGTTCCTTGCAGCTATTGCAGCCCATGTGGTTTTGTCGAATGAACCGAAAACACCTGGTGCTGGGCAGCAGGATGCTCCTTCCATGTCCTTGATTTCAATTCCGAGTTTATCCATGAGGATCCTGGTTGATTTCTCGATTCCAGGGTACCTGTTGTTCATTATACATCCTAAGAAATATGCAAATGCCATCTTGATTCCTCCTTATTCTAATTCTCCAGTTTCCCAGTTGTATCCTATGAGACTGTCGAATCCTGTGAGTTTGGTTATTTTCTGGACTTCTTCAAGTGCTTCTGGGAATTCGTGTGTGGTTGGTGGTAATTCATCTAAGCCCACGCTTTTCCTTAAAGCTTTGGTTGCATCGTTTATAGGTACACCGTGACCTGTTTTTATAACGAATGATCCTGTTGCTTTGTGTGCAGGTGCCATGTATCCTGCGTGTGCTGCCTGGTTCCTTATAGCTTTAACAACGTCCACAATTTTGATTCCCCTTGGGCATCTTTCCTGGCATTCGTAGCAGGTTGTGCACATCCAGATTGTGTCATCAGATATGACTTCTTCTTTAAGGCCCATTACTGCCTTTCTTACAACTTGCCTTATTTTGTATGGGGTTCTCCTTCCGGAAGGACATGCTCCTGAGCATGTACCACACTGGAAACATACTGCCACAGATTCTGCGCCAGCATCCATGATTTCCTGTTTGAAGTTTTCATCTATATCTGCACGGGTTATAGTATCTTTTTCTCTTCCTTCAAGTAAAGTCATAATACCACTCCTTTCAGTTTTGGGTTTTTCAGGTTCTTCTTCCCTTACTGATACCTTCTCTGATTCTTCTTCATTTGATTTCTCTGTTTCTGCTGTTTCTTTTGTTATCTTTGTATCAGTTTCTATTTTTTCTTCCACTGGTTCTTGTTTTTCTGGTTTTTCTTCTGCTTGCTCTTTAGGTTTCTCGGGTTCTTTATCAGTTATTTCTTCAACTGAAGGCTCAGCAACTGAAGGTTCAACATCTTTTTTGATGGTTTCATTAGATTTAATTTCATTAGTTTTGGAAACTGATTCCTTGACTGTTTCTTGTTTTTCTTCCACTGGTTTCTCTGTTTTCACTTCTGACTCTGATTGTTCCACTGATTTCTCTGTTGATTCCTTTTCGGGGTTTTCATCCCCAGTTAACATCTTTTTTAAGCGATTTAGAAATGACATTCTATTTCACGCCCTCTTTGTAGTACGGCTCTGTGTGAAAACTTGTGATTTTCATATTCTAGGTGGAGTTTCAGCCTATATATAGGTTGTGTAAAAATCCACAACTGTAACCTTTTAGGTTACACCATCGTTAGGGTGATTTTTCCCATTCATCACACAAAAAAAATTGCATTAAACATTAGCCTAATTTTAAATAACATCAAGAAGATCAATTAAATAACATTAAAAAGAAAAAGCCCGTTGAAAATTCTAAAAATGTTTTCTAAAAATGTTACACTAAATAAAACAATATTTCACTAAATAAAATGTTAGACTGGCTACTACTGAATTAAACTATTGTTGAATTAAAAATTAATAATAGAATTATTAAAGGAATTAGAGCGTTTAATGAATATAAATAATAACACACTTTAAAGGATAAATTCTAAATATACGTGATTATCATGCTTGAAATAACTTTACACGATGGCCCTGCAAGACTTGGAAAATATGATGGTGCTCAAACACCATCAACCCTGAAACCCGATTCATTACCTCTCCTGAAGGATGAACCAATACCCTACAACGTTCCTAAGGCACTTGCTGAATGGTCAGTGAATGAGACCGTGAAAAATGCCCGTCAAAGTGGTGAAAATGGAATTGCAGTCATACAAGGGTCAAAGTATCCGGATCTGAGGGTTAAATGTGCTCAAGAACTTGAAGAACTTGGAAACAGTGTTTTTCTGGTTGCAAACTCTGAAGAGCTTATGAGAAGGCCAATGGATCTGGTTGAGATGATGGTAACGTTAAGGGGTGCTCTGAATCCAAATTCAGCCATTTACTTCCCGTTCACGGATCTCTCCTTCATTCCACTCCTGGTTTACCTGGGTGCTGACTTCTTCTCAGAGGATTCCTGTAGATTCTACGCAAAACTGGACACAATGCTGACACCTACAGCAGGCTATGACACAGATAGTTACAAGATCTATGAAATGGAACCTGAAGAACTTGTAGAATACAACAAAAAATCAATGGACTTCGTTTTAAGGGAGGTTCGCGAGCACATTAAAAATGGAACCCTCAGAAACCTTGTGGAGGAACGCTGCTGCACCTCACCTGAAGCAATGACTGCCCTCAGGATACTGGATAGGGATCATCAGGATTTCCTTGAAAGGTACACTCAAATGTACTGAAGGTCCACGTACTAAAAAGGATCTTAAAAGGGGATCTGAATAAATCTTTTTTTTCTTCAATTTTTAATTAAAAATTAAAATTTGAAAAGATGAAAATTTAAAAGGAAGCTGACGATCTTTTAATCATTTTTTAAGGGCAGTTACGATGTAATGGTACTCTCCAATCTCGGATGCTTCTTTGATTTGGAATCCGTATGGAGATAGTATCTCAGCAACATCTGCAGGGCCTAATCTTATTTCATATGGTGGCCCGCGCTGGCTCTGGATCTTCCTGAATTCCACAAGGGAAAAGGTTCCGCCAGGCTTTATAACTCTTTTTATTTCATTCATGACCTCTGGGACTTCACCCTCTGCTGCAAAACCGTGCATAACATTGGCCATAATACCTACATCAACTGAATCATCCTCTAAAGGTAATTTTTGGGTGAGATCTGCAACCTCCGCATCGATGTTGGTTATTCCTTCATCTTGAGCTTCTTTTTTGAGTGAATCTATTGATTTTTCGTAAACATCCAGTGAGTGTACTCTTCCTTTTTCTCCAACGAGTTTTGATGCCGCTATTGATATGTATCCATCCCCACAGCCTGCATCAAGGAAAACATCACCATTTTTGATTTCAACGTTCTTCAAAACTTCTTCAGCACTGAGTATATCCCTACTGGTTTTACCATGGTGTTTGTGTCCATGTTTATCAGACATTACATCGCCTCACTTACTTTAACATTCAAACTAAAACTAATCCTATTTTTTTAAATGTTCTGTTAAATATCTTTTTAAAATTTTATTTTTAATGTACTTAAAAAAGGTCCTTAAAAAAATGTGAAAAAATTAAAATGATTTAAAAATAATTAAAAAAAATAAGGTTTAAAAGCTTATTTTTCAGCTCTAAGTCTTGTTTTGGAGAACAAAAATACTCCAATGACAAATAGTATGGCTGTCAGAACCACACTCATTCCAACCTGATATGATATGGCATCCCATCCACTGCCGTAGGTCAGAACTGAACGCAGGGCGTTTAATGTGTGCGTCCATGGCAGTACATCGTATATCTGGAAGTTCTGACCCATGAAGTTTCCAACTGTCACCTGAGGCAGCTGGAAGAATGCCCCAACAAGGAAGCTCATTGGTACCGTTATGAGGGTTCCAAGATTTGATGCTTGTCTTTCATTCTTTGCAAAGGCTGCTATGATCATTCCAAGTGCTATGGACGAAATTCCACCTATTATACCAACTATAACTGCCAGTATGATTGAGTTGATGCTTCCCTGCCAGTGAAATCCAATGGCAATTGCCACTGCAAAGAGTATCACAACCTGGGCCGCTGCAACAAGTGTCCATGGAATGGAACTTCCAAATAGAAGGTCGAATGATTTCATCTTGGACATTTTGAGTCTTTCAAGGGTTCCTGTATTCACTTCCCTTGTCAGGCTTGCTGCAACACTGGTTGCAAGAAGCAGTATTGCAAAGACTATCATTCCAGGTGCAAGGAAGTCAAAGCTTGTGAAGGCCTCTGTTCCAGGCATGCCCTCAACCTCAGTCTGGATGAACTGGTGGGGTTTGGCTCCAGGTGTTCCCTGGATCCTGTTTTGCACCTCAATCACAATATCATCCTCGTATCCCTGGAACACACCTGTGAGAATTCCCTGAGCTGTTCCAAAGCCCATGTATCCCGTATCTCCTCTGATTATCACCTTTGCTGTAATGTTATCTGTGGAAACTCCTGCAGACTGGGTTGATTGAAGTGTTGACTGGGATGATGACTGTGATGAAGCCTGAATCGTTGATTGTGATGTGCTTGACTGTAGGGTGTTAGCTATAAGTGCAACACTCGCCTTGGAGAAGTCTTTTGGTATTATAACCTCTGCATCAACATCCCTCTGTTTCAGGAGTTTGTCAGCATTTTCTTCGGTGGTTTTTGTGATGTTGAACATGTGCACGTCGCTGTTCTGGTACTTCACATCCTCCAGTACAGATGTGAGGTTGTTTCCGAAGTTCATGGTTTGGTTGGTGTAGGTTACGGTGGCCCCTTCATCGTAGTTAACAACTGCAATGCTGTGGGGAGTGTTGCTCTGACCCATACCTCCAAATGCAAATCCAAACACCAACATGAAAAACATTGGAAAAAGCAGGATAAAGAAAAGGCCTCTTCTATCCCTTAAAAGTTCTTTTATGTCCTTTGATGCTATGCTTAAAAATTTCATTCTATTCGCCCGCCTTTACTCCCTTAGTCCTGTGCCTGTGAGTTCTATAAAAACATCTTCCAGTGTGTTTTGACGGATGGATAGGTCTGCTATGTGAACCCCCACCCCTTCCACCTGTTCCATTATCCTTGGAAGTTTGGCAACCGCGTTCATTGCCCTTATGTTCACCTGGCCGTCCACCTCAAGAACTGCAATTATTTCATCGAGTTTTTCAAGTTCAACCATGAGTTCCTGGTTCTTTTCAGGATCTGAAAGTACCATTTCAACCACGTCTCCTTCTCCTATCTCCTTTTTAAGGTTTTCAGGAGTGTCCAGGCGCAGCAGTTCTCCATGGTCAATTATTGCTATCCTGTCCGAGAGGCTGTCTGCCTCATCCATGAGGTGGGTTGTGAGTATGACTGTTTTACCCTCATCATCACGGAGTGATTTTATGTAATTCCAAAGCACCCTTCGGGATTGTGGATCTAATCCTTCAGATGGTTCATCAAGTACAACCACTTCTGGTTCGTGGATGACTGCCATTGCAAGGTTTAACCTGCGTTTCATACCTCCAGATAAATTTGAAACCGTTGTGTTTGCTTTTTCCTCAAGGAAAAGGTCCTTCAGGAGCTTGTTTATGCGCTGTTTCAGAGCATCCTTTGGTACCTCGTACATGTCCCCCATGAGTTTAAGGCTTTCCCTGCAGGTTAAGTTTTCCCATAAAACCAGTTCCTGGGGACAGATTCCAATTTTACCCCTCTCAACATCATCTATTTTCTCTTCATTTATGAGAATTTCACCGCTTGTGGGCTTTAAAAGTCCAACCATCATTCTGATGGACGTTGTTTTACCTGCCCCATTGGGACCTAGAAATCCAAAAACCTCTCCTTTACGGATCTTCAGGTTCAGATCCTTTACTGCCACAAAATCTCCATAGTTTTTACGGAGATTTTTGACTTCCATACTGTATTCCATGTCTTTACCATCCTTCTTATGATATTAATTATGACTATTGCTTAACTTTTTAATCTTATAAATTCCAATCTTTATACTCTTCTATTTTGTTTTCTATTCATTTAAATCAAGTAATCCCTTAAATTCTTTTAGATTCCTTTAGAACCTCCATGATTTTGATTCAAATCCCCCCATTTTCTTAGATTCCCAATGTGGATTTAGTGTACAATTACTGACATGGTGTCATTTAATGACATGGTGTCATTTACTATATAAAGATATCCATTGAAAAAGCAAATTCTCAAAATTAATGTAAATAATGTATTGAAAGTCTAAAAAATGCACTTTTAAGATTAAAGGAGAGATTAAACAAATGATTACATCACAAAATCATTCGCATCACATAGTTCCAGATATCCTCTGAAAATTGTTCAGTGCTTACACCGTTGATTTCAAGCATATTTTTGATATCTGGAGGCATATTGTCCAACCCATTCATTATGATCATCAAAAGTGCGATGAGTTCAGTGGGATCCACGTCTGATCGGATTGTTCCCTCATTTATGGCCAATTTTATAGAATCTCTAAGGAGGTTTAATATTTCACCACGTAGATCAAGGATCTCATTCATGTATTCTACAGAAGAAAGCCATGGTACTGAAATATCTGAAACTAATTTTCCATCTTCTAAATCCATTTTAAATTCATCATAATATTCTTTCATGGAATTCCTGAAATTTTCTTCCTGTTCAGCCACGCTTCGGTCATGAAAGTCGAATCTTCCTGAGAGGAAGTGGTTGATTGCCTGGAAGTAGTGTGGATAATCCTCTGAAAACCTTTGATATGCATCTTTAAAACCCATAAGTTTTTCAGTAGCTTTTTCCCCCTTATCAACACCAGATTTTACTAGAATATTAAATATCACTGATCCACGAAACACGATGGCAAAGAAGATATCTTCCTTGTTTTCAAAGTAAAGGTAAAGAGTTGATCTACCCAGATCCACTTCCCGAGCTATGCTGTCCAGTGAAACCCCATCATAACCTTTGGAGAAAAACAATTTCTCTGCGGCCTTCAATATTTCATTTCTCCGCTTTTCTTTCTTTCTGTCCATCCGTTTTATCTTCGACATCGTATCCCATTGAAGTTATCTACAATTGTTATTATTTGAAAAAGTTCAGATTTTTATTTAACCCTGCAATCCATACTCCACAATCCATAAATTCGTCTCAGGTGAAGTGATAAAATGCGAATTGTATGGTTAGAACTCTTCATGATCCTAAATCAATATAATATAATCCCTTATTTAATAAATAAATCTACTAAAAATCAAGATTGAGATTCTATAAGATGCGAAGATTAAAGAGGAAACTCCTCTTGGATCATGATTTAATAGAATTTCAAGAGGGAGTACTAAATATTAGTATATTCAAAGATGCATGTCAAAGAGTGTATGAATAATGAGTTACATAATATACACCATTGATGTGTGGGGTGGGAATGTGATAGACAAAATTGAGATCAACATGATGAATGGGGTTGTTCACAACTTCAAGCGGGGAGAATTTGGAGTTGAATCCATAGAAATAGATGATACAAGGGGTTTTATTGAAATAAGTTATGGTGAACATGAAATGGGAAGTAAAATGGTCATCATTCCCCTTCAAAACGTTGAAAAGTGTGAATTCACAGAGAAATATGGAAGTCGTGGCACACATGAAGTGGGAGGTTACGTGGGTTAAATAATTATAAACGATAGTGATAACTATCTTTCTAGGAATAACTCATTTTCAAATCATTTTTCAAAAAATTTTAAATCATGAAGTTAAAGAGTAGTTCATAATGATTAATTCATTTAAATTACCCCTTTTAGAGCCATCACAGTTTATATTACGTTTTGCAGGTACAGAATCAATTTTATAACTTCTGTATAATCTATCAAAGAATTTGTCGTGGGGATTTTCGTTTTTTGGATCTGAGTTACTCATCATCAAATAAGCACCCTTATCATCCATTCTTTCGAAGAAATCAGCTAACTTTATCTGATCAACATCATCAAACCCGTTTTTTGAATAGGCTGTGAAGTTTGAAGTGCTGTTGAGTGGCCGGTATGGTGGATCGAAGTAAACAAAACTGCCTTCTTTTATGTAACTCCCTGATCTTGTGAAATCAGAACAGAAAATCTCAGTGTCATCCAATGCTTTACTTACACCAATGAGATTTTCCTCGTTACATATACGGGGATTTTTGTAACGACCAAATGGAACGTTAAATTCTCCTTTTTTGTTTTGACGAAAAAGTCCGTTGAAACAGGTCCTATTAAGAAAAATAATGTAGGAAGCACGCTCAACCCATTCTCTACTGTAGTGTTCATAGTCAAATCCCTGCATCTGAAGGTTATAGGCATCTCTCATCTTATAATAATTTTCTTTACGACCATCTTCATCCTTACTAAGGTGCTCTTCTTCCATTTCCAGCAATACATTAATTAAAGCACTACAATCCCTTTTCACAACCTGATATGAAAGTATGAGTTCAGGGTTTACATCAAAGAGAAATGATTCCTCAACACAGTAATTACGCTTCAAAAAGAAGAACATGGCTCCTCCACCAACAAAAGGCTCAACATAACGTTTGATAACCCTTTCACCCTTTATGTGTAGGGGCATCCTTTTATCAAACTCTTGGAGGAGCTGTTTTTTCCCACCAACCCATTTTAAGAATGGTTTTACATTCAAAACTTCCACATTTGAAGGTTTCATTGATTCTACATCCATTTAAAAACTCCGGGTTAATCAGTGCCCCAAAATCAAGTTTAATACAGGATTTTAGAGGATTATCTGAAAAAATATTTTCATCCAAACATTTTATAAATCTATTTTTTATCAGAGATTCTTATAAATCCTCTTCAAGAATTTCCTGGGGTGCACCTCCAAGTACAACCAGGGCCTCAGCCTCCATGAAGTGTAGGTCACCGGGTATCATTAAACAGTGGAGTGGACCACCAAAATCTTCATTTAAAAGTTTTTCAATCTTATCTGCACGCACAACCGGTTTTTCTGCACCTGCACGGGCGATCACCACAGCCAGAGTATCTCCTGAGATTAGATTTTCTCCTCGTTCAGATTCAACCCTCATGAGGTACTCCAATCCCTGGTTTGCAGTCATGTACCTGTCTTCATGTGCCCTTATATCAAGGAGTACGAGTGTGTGAAGTTTAGAGTTCATATTTTCCTTTAACGCCAGGTATGGTGAGTGTGGAAAGTAGTTTTCCTCTGGAAATGGAATGGTTGTTACCTTCCCAAATTTGTAGGCCTGTAAACCTGCAATTCCCGGTGCTGCAGAGAGTATGGAAGATGAATGAATTACACGGGTTTCTATTCCCTTTTTCCTGGCTTCGATCATGAGGTCTGAATGTGTCGTTGCTATCAGAGGGTCACCTGCACTTACAAATGCAACATCCCTGGTTTCAGCTTCCTTCAAAGGTATGTTCTCCTCTTCAACCTGCTCTCTTGTTAAAATGGTTATTTCAACTCCCAACATCTCTTCAAGGGCAGATATGTTGGTTCCAAAGAGTCTTGCAGTGTAAAACTCAGCGTAAATTACATCAACATTTTTAAGGGCCTCTGCACCCTTCATGGAAATATCTCCTGCATCGTAAAGTCCCAGTCCAATAAAGTAAAGCATCAAATCACCTTTTCATCCTTTTTTAAAATCGATAAATTTTATAATGGCACACAATCAATCTAACTATATCTAAACTTTATATCAATAATCCAATATTAAATATTTAGATTTTTTATAAGCTTTAAAATCATGATAATGATTAAGAGAAGAAGTGTTTTAAATGGATTGATTGAAATAATCAAATGACCGAAGTATCAAATCTTAATCTTTTCAACTAAAAACTGTTCAATTGAGGAAAATTCCATGATCGGCCTGAAAGTCCCCAAACAAAATGCAGATAAAATCCGCAGAATGCTCCTTAAAGAGTCTGCCATAGATCTTGACTGGAAGATAAAGCGTTCTGGAGAATTCGTTTTCATACCCCTTGTGAAAATCCCAACGGAACAATTAATGGATTTAATTGGAGAAGAGGTATGCTGCAATTTAGAACTTGTTGAAACGGAGTTTGAAGCCCAGAGGAGGGAGCCTAAGAGTTTCACAGATTACCTCAAGGGAAAAATTGACCCTGAAAAGATGGATGAAATCAAAAAATCCTTCGACATCATTGGGGATGTTGTGATACTAGAGATACCCGAGGATCTTGAGGATGAAAGATACTTGATAGGTGACGCCGCACTTAAATTCACAGGAAGAAAGGCAGTTTTCCGTAAAAAGAGTGAGATAAAGGGCATCATCAGGACCAGAGAGCTGGAACATCTTGCAGGGGATGATTCCTCAGAGACCGTGCACAGGGAATTCGGGTGCAGGTTCATGTTGGACATGCGCAAGGTTTACTTCAGTCCCAGACTCGCCACAGAACGCAGAAGAATTGGTGACCAGGTTGTGGATGGTGAAACCATACTGGACATGTTTGCAGGGGTTGCTCCATTCTCCATTGCCATTGCAAAACGGCACAATGTAACCATATACTCAATTGACATCAACGAAGATGCCTACTACTACATGATGCGGAACGTTGAAATCAACAAGCTCAAGGGAGAGGTTAAACCATTCCTTGGGGATGTTGAGAAGGTTTTGGGTTACCTGAAGGTTGAGGCAGACAGGATCATAATGAACCTTCCCGGGACAGCATGGCAGTTCCTTCCTCAGGCTGTTAATGCCCTTAAACCGGGTGGAACACTTCATTACTACGAGTTCGCCTCAGACTATGACACCCCAATTGAGAGGATAGTGGAAACAGCATATCCACGTAAGGTTGAGATTCTGGGTAAGAGGAAGGTTAAATCCAAGAGTCCCGGTGTCTGGCACATGGGGATCGATGC
>ENA-UOOE01003055-UOOE01003055.1-fermentation-metagenome-genome-assembly--contig:-NODE-3055-length-11087-cov-4.707397_pt1 | contig 11087 bp, 6 predicted proteins | sample MGYA00245776_ERZ724021 | MGnify/ENA primary metagenome ERZ724021 (study PRJEB28704, sample SAMN03018321) | fermentation metagenome | biome: anthropogenic terrestrial biome; feature: soil; material...
GGTTCCGAGGAGGCATAAGACAATGAAAGAAAGAAAGCTCACCAAAGAAGACATCGACCGTGTACGAAATGTTGAGGGTTTCCCTATCGCGGAAGACGAAGACATTATTGCTCTTTCGCATCCTCCACATTATACAGCCTGCCCGAACCCGTTTATGGATGACTTTATTCGTGAACACAGTACCCAGTATGATGAAGCAACGGATGAATACCATCGTGAGCCGTTTTCAGCTGATATCAGCGAAGGTAAGAATGATCCTATCTACATGGCGCATAGTTACCACACCAAAGTACCTCATAAAGCCATAATGAGATATATACTGCATTACACAAAGCCCGGCGATATTGTACTTGACGGTTTCTGCGGAACAGGAATGACTGGTGTTGCTGCGCAGATGTGCGGTTGCCCTGATGCAGATTTTAAGTACCTATTAGAGCATGAAATGCGAGGAATTGAATGGGGTGTGCGCCACGCTATACTAAGTGACCTATCTCCTGCAGCAATCTTTATTACGTTTAACTATAATTTACCTGTTGATATTCAAAAATATAAAGAAGAGATAACCCGAATTCTTCGAGAATGTGAAACCGAGCATGGATGGATGTATGAAACACAACACGTCAACTCCAATGGCATGACAATTACTGGTTTTGGAGACAAACCTGTATTAGGTAAAATCAATTATACGGTGTGGTCAGATGTGCTGGTCTGTCCATCATGTTCAAAAGAGTTAATATATTGGGATGTCGCTGTAGATGTGGAATCCGGTCACGTATTAGATTATTTTGGTTGCCCGTATTGCGGAAGCTCTGTAAAGAAGACAGAATGCGCTCACGCCCAAATCTCAATTTTGGATGAAGAATTGCGGACTATGACGTCCGCAGTGAAACAAGTCCCGGTTATGATTAGTTATAGCGTCGGCTCAAAACGTTTTAAAAAGACTCCTGATGCCTTTGATATAGATACTGTTAATCGGATTAAGTCAACTAAAGTTCCATTTTGGGTTCCTACTGACGAAATCCCTAATGGATATAACACTGCTCAACCGAAAAATTCTCATGGAATCACTCATGTTCATCAATTTTATAGTAGGCGCAATCTTATTGCATTATCTGCTATCTGGGAAAAAGCTCGACAAGTAGACGACGATCGTGTAAGTTGGTTCTTGTGCTATACGCTTACATCCGTCTTTTCGCGTTCACATAAGCTCAACCGATACATGCCAAACCATTTCCGCCATGTTGGCCCGTTGTCTGGCACTTTATACATTCCTACACTTCAAGCAGAAATCTCAATTTTCGATTTGTTGGCAGCGAAAGCAAAAAACATTTGTCGTGTTCCGAATCCTAATTACGGCAATATTATCTCTTGCCAATCCACAACTGACTTGAGCAACATTCCGTCCAATTCGGTTGACTATATTTTTACAGATCCTCCTTTTGGCAACAACCTTAATTACTCTGAACTAAACTTTTTAATGGAATCTTGGCTGAGAATTTTCACCGCAAACACAAAGGAAGCTGTAATCAACGATGTTCAACACAAAGCACTTAATGAATACCTTCAACTCATGTCAGCGTGTTTCAGGGAGTATTACAGAGTGCTCAAACCAGGAAGGTGGATCACTATAGAATTCCACAACAGCCAAAATGCTGTATGGAATGCAATACAAGAAGCATTAGGACTTACAGGCTTTGTCGTTGCGAATATCGAAATGATCGATAAACAAAAAGGAACTACAAAGCAACTCTCGTATGCGTCTGCCGTAAAACAGGATCTTGTCATCGCCGCTTATAAGCCCAGAGAGTCTTTCATCCGCGAATTTGAACAAAGTGCAGGCGACCCCGAAATGGCATGGGAATTTGTTCGCCAGCATCTGCAAAGCGTTCCCATCGCACCTGATTCCACGGGCAAGATCGAAATAGTAAATGAAAGACTGGATTACCTACTTTTCGACCGCATGGTGGCTTTCCATATTATGAAGGGTATCCCCGTTCCAATGGACGCCCACACGTTTTACGCCGGACTACGGGAACGGTTTATGCAGCGCGACGGAATGTTCTTCCTGCCCGATCAGGTCAACGAATATGACGAGCGCCGAAAGAAGATGGAGTTGCAGGACCAGCAGTTGTCGCTATTCGTTACCGACGAAAAGAGTGCCATCATCTGGTTGAATGAACAGCTTGGTAGGGAGCGCCAAACTTACGCAGAGATTCAACCGAAATTCCTACAGGATTGGCACCGCAACAAGTTTGAGCAAATGCCAGAACTCCTTGATATGCTTAAGGAGAATTTCCTCCAAGACGAGGATGGCAAATGGTATGTACCCAACCTCTCCGACAAAGCCGACCTTGAAAAGCTGCGTAGGAAACGTTTACTTAGGGACTTCTATGACATTTATGCAAAGGGTACCGGACGCATTAGAAACGCCCGCACCGAAGCGATCCGTGTCGGTTTTGACGAATGCTGGAAGGAACGCAATTACTCCCTGATCGTCAAAGTTGGAGACCGCCTGCCGGAGAATGTGCTGCAGGAGGATCCTGCCTTATTGATGTACTATGATAATGCATCCATTAGAATGTGAGGTGCATCACCGTGTTTTCCGTTGGAGAAAACGTGATAGATACCCGCAGCAATCGTGTTGTCCTAATTGTTGAGGCTCACGAGCTTTGGGGCATTACAACTTATAAGGTTATCGACGTTGCGACGAATGCCATATATTCTGTTAATGCCGACAATCTCGCCGTTTCGGGAGGCGCATCCACCGCTTCGGAAGCATTTGTGCGCTTTGTCGCGGCCTGGTGCAAGGTAAAAAATGAGATTGCCAACGGCGCAGTTTTTGATACCAGCGAGAGTGTTCTTCCTTTACCGCATCAGCGTTATGCTTTAGAGCGTGCAATGGCCTCAAACAATGTCAGATATATGCTGTCTGACGAGGTTGGCCTCGGGAAGACTATCGAGGCCGGTCTAATCATTAAGGAACTGAAAACACGCGGTATCATTGAACGTGTTCTTGTAGTGTGCCCTAAGGGACTTGTTACCCAATGGGAAGCAGAAATGCTCGATAAATTTGGCGAGCGATTTGCTGTTATTACACCGGAAGACTATGCTACATTGAAAAAACTAAGTTCTGATCAGAATGTTTTCACACAATTCCCGCTGATCATCAGCCCGATGGATTCTATTAAACCGCTGGAGCAACGTATTGGCTGGACTCAAGAACGGATCGATCAATATAACGATGATCGCATTAATGCGGTTGTCGCTGGTGGTTGGGATTTAATAATTATCGATGAAGCCCATCGCGTGGCGGGGTCTACAGGCGAGGTAGCGCGGCATAAACTGGGTGATATGCTCTCAAAAGCTAGTCCTCATTTACTGCTCCTCACGGCGACGCCACATTCCGGCAAGACAGAACCTTTCTTGCGCCTTATGCAATTGCTCGATAGTGAGGTTTTCCCAAATCCCAAAGCAGTAGTGAAAGAGCAGGTAACACCATACATCATCCGTACAGAAAAGCGAGAAGCGGTAGACAATGATGGGAATTCGCTTTTCAAAGACCGCCACACGCATCTTGTAAAGGTAGCATGGCAGGAGCGCCACAGGCTGCAACAAGAGCTTTATGATCAGATAACAGAATATGTGCGTACTGGCTATAACAAGTCGATGCGCGAAAAAAAGCCTTACGTAGGTTTTCTTATGGTCCTGTTCCAACGGCTCGTTTCCAGCAGCACAGCCGCAATTGCCGACGTGTTGGAACGAAGGCTGAACATCATCACTGCCCAGTCTGAACAACTGCATACCGCGAGTATAGGAGACTTAGCTGATCAAGAGATGGAGGAGTCGCTCGAGGATGCTTTGACTGTTTTCTCCGCCGATATTGCGGAGGAGCAGGCACAGCTTGAGCAACTTCTGACTTTGGCAAAACGTGCAAAAATTCAATTTATTGACGCTAAAGCAGAACAGTTATGCGAAATTCTCCGCATGCTCTCTACACAGGATCCGAACGCAAAAATCATCATCTTTACAGAATTTGTGATGACTCAGAAATTCATACAGGAGCTAGTTGAGGAGCGTGGATTTACAACTGCGATTATCAATGGCAGTATGTCAATAGAAGAAAGAAACGTTGCACTACGACACTTCCGACGTGAACGCAATATACTCATATCCACAGACGCCGGTGGTGAGGGTATCAATATCCAGTTCGCACATATCGTGGTAAACTACGACCTGCCTTGGAATCCGATGAAGATCGAACAGCGAATCGGTCGTGCAGACCGCATCGGACAGACTGAGGATGTTGAGGTATTCAATTTCATTCTTGAGGACACTATTGAAAACCGAGTGCGTTCTGTTCTGGAAGAGAAGTTGTCCACCATCCTATTAGAACTCGGTTTTGATAAACTCCAAGATGTACTTAATAGTGACAGTGCTGATCTTGATTTCACCCAAGTTTACATAAATACCATAGCGGATCAAAAGTATGGTACCTATTATTCTGATGCGCTTAGCAAGGAGATGGAGAATCAAGTCGGACAAGCTGTTAAAATCCGCGATATTATCAGGGACGAAAAAACACTTACACCCGATAATCAGTTTGAAAAACAGCAGCAGGCTTTCCACAGTATTCTGCGGAATATGCTCCTGCAATATAACGCCTGGAAAGGTCATACAGTTGATCCGCTGTACGATTTGGAGCTGTCTGTTTCAGATCCTCAAATACAAATGCTCCTGGGTAATAACATCGTCTGGCATCCGAAAGATGGCATGCCCGTTTTTGAAGTAAAAGGCGCAAACACCGAAGATGGCTGGTGGTCATTATGGCGGATTGCTTTAAGCGATAGCGATGAAGATCAACGTATGGTATCGTTGTTTATTAATGATGATAATATCTATCGTCCAGCCGCCTCTAAACTACTTTGGGATGAAATGCTCCGCGATAGAATAACCCTTTGCTTGTGGGATTCGCAAACTCTTGACAATGAAACATATAACTCAATTCTCGCGCGAGCTACCGAGTTAACGGAAGATACATTCCTGACAATGAGGAATCAGTATCACTCCCAGCGCGAACAGGAGTACAAAAAGCGCCAATATGCTTTGACGCTTCGTATCGAAGCGGCTGGCAAAATTGGTATTGACAACATCCGCACATCGCGGACCAGAAAGCTTGAAATGCAGTTACAGAAACTTCAGCAGGATTACAATCGCCAAAAGAGCATTTGTCCCTCCCTGCAACCCATGTTGATCTGCAGGGTGAAAAAGCCATGTTAAAAGACTTGATTTTGGCAAGCACTGGGTTGCCTTGGGCTGAACGACTGATCATATACGATACTGACAACCTTATTTCTCGAACCACAGTCACCGACGAACTGTGTCTAGAAGGATATAGTGTATTTAGAGTTAATAACTCTGAAGAACTTCGTTTCTTGTACGAACGTGATTGCCGTCAGACAGGAACACGCGTGGTCTTCATTATACAGGATCCAGTTATCCGCGTTCCATATGACATCTCTAAAGCGTTCGCAACTGTAACGCTGGGACTCGAAACCTTATTCCCAAGGCTTGATACTGCTATTTTGCGCATTAATCGCAATGTTGACTTAGACTTCTTATCTATAGCGGCAAGATTCTTGAGCGGGAGCCGTTTAACTGCAAGACAGACACAGGCCTTTTTGACAGTTGAGATGTTCAACCAAGCCATCGTTGACGTCTACTCCACAGAGGCAACTCGAGAACTCATCATGTGTTTACCTGCATGCAAGAACTATCGTGACTGGATGCCAGTAATAAACTTACTGTCGAAATTAATGTTATTACACGACAAAGGATTTGAAGTCAAAGGATTACACGAAACTTACCGTTCCGTGGATTCTGCTTTTCACGATTGGAGTTCTCAGCAGTATTCGTCCCTAGCATTATCAGCGGATATGAGCCAGCCCGTAATGCTTCATCATATCCCAGACTTTTTGCGTCGTAACAGCAAAAAAGCTGCCATCATTGTTATTGATGGGATGAACTTTGTAGACTGGCAATTAGTCCGTGAATCGTTCGCTGATGCACCCTGGAAACTTGAGGTTAGTGCAGCCTTTTCATTTATTCCAACAATAACAAGCGTTGCTCGCGAGTCTCTGTTTTCAGGAATCATTCCAGCACAAAATGAAACGCCGTTTTCTCTAGTTGATGAAGAGACAAATTGGCGTCAATATTGGATTAAGCATGGGATACGTGACGAAGAAATCTTCTTTGCCAAAACCGAAACGCCTGAAGTTCCCGAGCGCGTCAAGATAGCAGGTATTGTCGTAAATTTCATTGATGACTTAATGCACAGACAACTGCAAGGAACACGTGGCATGGCTATTGATATTGCGTCATGGCTCAAAGGCGGAGCACTTCGGCGCATGATTGAAAATCTATTGGCTGCTGGATTCAGCGTTTATGTCACATCCGATCATGGTCATGTGGAAGCAAGCGGTATGGGTCGCTTTACGAAGCCAGGTTTTTTGACCGAGGACATCAGCCGCAGAGCGGTAATTTATAAGGATTTTGCTGGCACGGAAGGTATAGATAAATTTAATGTTTTTGAGTATCCTGGCACCTATATGTCCAAAGACTATCGCTATTTTCTCTTTCCAGCTGGAGAATGTATTGGGGATCGCGGCAACACATACGTAACACACGGCAGCGACGCGATTGAAGAATTGCTAATACCATTTGTAAGAATAGGAGAGATTTAGTCCATGGCAAGTATTGTTGCATTTTCATTACCAATCAGTCTTGACCAGCTGAATGAGGTTTATGAATTGTATATTGCTGGCGTATCTAGGGACGAGGCAAGAACAAGGCTTGACGCGCAAATCGGCCAGTACCTGTCGAGCAAAGATACGATCAGAAAAACCCGCACCATTTTGTTGAACACGTGGTACGGTGAGCCATCCACGATTCATGATTCGGCTGTTGAAGCTGCTCGTTATCTAACTCGCGCTGAGCGCCTCCCCGTACATTGGGCCATGTTGCTGATGCGGTTCCCAATTTTCAAGGATTTGTGCATAATACTTGGTAATCTTTATGGGCTAAAGGATTGTGTTTCGGCAGCGCAGGTAAGAAAAGAAGTGTTTAACAAATGGGGCGCTCGTTCAACCCTTAAAACATCGTTATCCAAAAACCTTAAAACCTTGCGGGATTTAGGGGTAATCGAATGGGCTGATACAAAGGTAAACTATAAGAAGATTGCACATGCGGTCTCCGATCCAAAGGTCACGGCATTGCTATTTGCCTCTGTCATTTTGGCCACTGAGAAGCAGTACATGACCTGGGAAAGTTTCTTATCGCATCCGGCCATCTTCCCTTTTGCAATTAACGACGTCACGCAAGCTGATATAGCAGCAGTTCCGTACCTCACTATGGAACGCATGGGTGAACAGGTTGTTTGTCGGGTTGTATAATCGTAGGCAATAGAACCGCCATTACGAAGCTTTCGTAGAATATGACAAATGAATTCTTGACAGGTCCTAGAATTAATTGGGGTTACCTTGTATTCTGTCGAGTAGTGCCGATGGTGTATATAACAGCATGCATTATATCCGGTAACTGGTGGACTGGCAACACCGTCAGCTTCAGGACCGGATGGCTTAGCTTAAACAACACATAAGAGCGGAAGGAGAACGCCAATATGGATAAACGAAGTGGCAGTCTCGCCTATAATAGGCTCGATATGCAGATAAGCCAAGTTTTCCACTTGGCGATTGAGCTTTACGACACATTTGATTACATGATGATTCTTGATCACGAAGACGATATTACTGTCTACGATGATCAAGGTATCCATGATTCGGTGAGTTTTTATCAGATGAAAACAAAAGACGATTCAATAAGTCTCAGTATTGCAATTAGCGAGGGTTGGATTGAAAAGTTATATAGCCACATGAGCAAACCCGATGTTCTAATCAGAGAGCTTGGGCTTATTACGAACTGTCCTTTGAAGCTCGATAGAACATTAATTTCAGTTGATAGAACGCCATTCACGAGTTTTAGGAGATCGTATATCGATGATATCAAAGCTGATATTGCCAGCAAACGAAGCATCCCAGTTGATGAAGTTGATTTATCAAAGATGGTACATATGCGAACTACGCTTAGTATTGACGCTCATAGGCAAATCGTTGAAAGTGAAGCAAGCACATTTTTAGTTTCAAAATTTCCATCGATAAAAGTGCAAGTGGTCAAGACAATCGTTGCTGCAGTCTTCGACATTCTCGGCAAGCGGCAGTCTTTTGAGCGTTTGCCAGATGAGGCTAAATATGACGATGTCGCAAAGAGAAAAGGATTTTCTCGCACAATGTTCGACCGAATCATAAAAACCGCCATTAAGGTGAACATTCCTGAATATGATACATTGGTTTCGGCCTGCAAAATACCAGATGACAAAAAAGAACAAGCTGCACTTGCTTACACCAGAGTTCTCGCAGACAGTCATAATAATACAGATAGCTTCATAGAAATATTTGATGCGCTTGATCAAGTCGTGTCTAGCACAACGCCTGCGAAAGACGAAACGCTTTGGATGTTTAGCGTCCGATGCAAAGCAGAGTTTTCGAAGAAACGAAAAAAGCTGTCTCGAATTTACGCCGATGGGTACTATTTAGAAATTCTCGCGATTTGCATTTATCTTGCTGAGGGGGAAAACATCGATGACTAATGTAATATTTCGGAACATACTAATTGTGGATATCGATAAGCATACTGCAAAATATGTGCCGTTTCAGCAAGGGCTTAATGTAATTACGAGCAGCGAGAACCATGTCGGCAAGTCTTCACTCACAAAATCACTATACTATAGCCTCGGCGCGGAAATAGACTACGACCAACATTGGGATAAGAACAATAAACTGTACTGTCTGGAATTTTCGGTTGACGATAAATCCTACACGATTGTTCGACAGAAAAAGAACTTTTTGATATTCTGCGGTGGCAATTTAATCGCCGAGTGTACTCGCGTGGCACACGAACTGGCTTCGATACTTGAGGAAGTTTTTGGATTCTCCGTATATTTGCCTGATAAAACCCATAAGAAACACGTGTTGGCTCCGCCGGTATTTACTTATTTGCCGTATTATATTGACCAAGATTCTGGCTGGGGAACTGAACCTTACGTGAGCTTTGCAGCTCTTGACCAGTTTAAGAAACCCGACCGCACTAAGTCGCTATATTACCATCTTGGCGTGTACAACAAGCACTGGGTGGATGTTATGGCAACTATTGACCATAACAAGGCTGAAATTGAACGCCTCCAAGTGATTATTGACAAAGCAGATATTACACTCGAACAGATTATGCCGGAAGTGCAAGGTCTTGTTCCAGCTGTCGATGTTTTTGAGCTCGAAAAAATGCTGAAGCCCTCTAAAGAGAAAATCGCAACGATAATTAGTGATCTTACTATGGCAAGGGAAAGAATCCAGAAACTCCAGTCCGATTTGTTGCAGCATAGCAGACACCTTGCTTCCGTAACAAAACATACCCATAAGGAAGCTACTGACGATGAAAAAACCTTAACCGTTTGCCCAAAATGCGGATATGAGTATGATGCAGAATTTAATGCCAGAGTCCGCGAAATTTATAACGTCGAAAATGCTGATTATCTTGTTCAGCAAATTCGCTATATTATAGCTTCCCTTGAAAGGTCTTTGGAAACCGAAGAAACACGCTATGTTGAATTAATGGAGCAGTTAAGGGCAACGGAAGCCACGCTTTCCGAAACACATGACCAATACGACACATATGTAAAGCAGCGTGGCTTGATGACCACAATAACCCGCATGCATCAGGCAATCGGTGAAGCTAAGGCTAATCAAGATGACTACAGAAAAGAAAATCTTAAAAAGAGCAAAGAACTCAAAGACCTTCCCAACAAGAGGGAAGTTGACGAAAAGTATGTCGAGGATACCCGTTTAAACATCATCTCTCTCGGCGCATGGGATAATGATTATGACGGAAAAATCGGTCTCTTAAAACCGCTCAAAGGACAAGGCACGCTTGCCAGCAAAATAATCCTTGCTCAGTATATCGCCTTGTTTTCAACAATGGAATCAACAGGAGCGAGTAAAATTAGATTTCCGTTCGTGGTAGATTCGCCGCGAACCAAAGAACCGAGCGTAGCCAGCAGCATTGAAATTCTGAATATGATTTCTAGAATTAAATCACTCCCACAAATAATTCTGGTCACCATGGATTACAGCACCTTCGAGGTAGAGCAAAAAGACAAGGCGCATATTATTAAATTGACCGAGCAACGGAAACTCCTGAATGAGGCGGACTACACGGCGCATGAAACAAACATTCAGGGTTATATGAATTTGATTGCAAATATCAAAACTGACAAATAGCTGAAGCGCCGCTGGCATATATCGGCGGACGTTTAGAGTTGTAGCCCATTATCTGATATTTTGGAACAATTTCCTTCGCCTTTTCTACCGCTAAATGAGATAATTAATACATTCGCACAAATTGCCTCCGTTTTTTCTTCCAAAATAGATGGATTAGAAGGACATGAAATGTGACTACTATACGTTCTCGCGCACATAAAGAGACCCCATGATCGCGACTTACATCCTATTGCCGAGGCCAATACTTGTTTTGGGGTAGAATCCCCCCTGGAATTCGTCAAAGGCTAAAAATCGGAATTTACACTATTGCGTCAAGGCATCCAGTCTTCATCGCATCCAAAAGTAATCTTCCTGTCAACGGTAGTTAGCAGCCACGAAGCACTTCCAGAACTACCTGGGCTTTAAATTCCGCTGGGTACTGATTTTTTTTATGCCCCCATTATAACTTATTCTTGTTTTTAGTGTCTCACCCTATGAGGTCATATAATCCACCTGCACATTTGCCAAAAACACATTCTAGCTTACAGTCTTGGGGACTTTTCTGTATTGGATTTGAGGGCTTCTGAGAAAACAAACTTTTTATAAGAAGTGGACGCCATATATTTTCTTATCTTTTTGAGGAGTGATAAAAAGGTTGCCGATGTTTCTGTGATTGTCAACTAGAAACTGAGCCAGTCGCTCATTTGAAAGTGAGCCACTAAA
>ENA-UOOE01003056-UOOE01003056.1-fermentation-metagenome-genome-assembly--contig:-NODE-3056-length-11085-cov-3.064461_pt1 | contig 11085 bp, 11 predicted proteins | sample MGYA00245776_ERZ724021 | MGnify/ENA primary metagenome ERZ724021 (study PRJEB28704, sample SAMN03018321) | fermentation metagenome | biome: anthropogenic terrestrial biome; feature: soil; material...
CTGTTTGTGAATAATAAATTTCCTGATATTCCGTATTACCTGCCAAAAGAGAGTCATGAGTTCCGATGCCGGTAATTCTGCCTTCATTCATAACTATTATCTTATCGGCATCCATGACGGAAGAAATCCTTTGTGCAATTATTATTTTTGTCGAATCAAAGAGTTGATTTTTAAATGCCCGGCGGATCTGAGCCTCGGTGGCGGTATCCACTGCGCTTGTCGAGTCGTCAAGAATAATAACCTTAGGTTTTTTTAGAAGTGCGCGAGCTATACAAAGCCGCTGCTTCTGTCCGCCCGAAATGTTTGTACCGCCCTGGTCGAGTACCGTTTCATAACCCTCCGTAAAGGAGCTGATAAACTTATCAGCCTGAGCGTTTTTTGCTGCTGCTCTGACCTCGTCGTCAGTTGCGTCACGGTCTCCCCAACGGAGGTTCTCAGCTATTGTGCCGGAAAAGAGCGTGTTCTTCTGAAGCACGACGCCTACCCCTTGACGAAGATTTTTCAATGAGTAATCCTTTACGTTCACTCCGTCGACAAGAACTTCTCCTTTGTCCGCGTCATAAAGACGGCTGATAAGTGATACAAGCGTAGACTTGCCGCAACCCGTCGAACCTATGATACCCACGGTAGTTCTCGGCTCGATGCTGAAACTTATATGTTCAAGAACGTTGCTCTGAGCTTTTTTATCATAACGGAAGGATACATTCCTGCGGCGTTGTCGTCTTGTAAATCAACTTTTTCGTCAAGCACCTCACATATCCGGCGTGCCGAAGCGAAAGCGCGCGAGGAGAACATAGACATCATCGTAATCATCATCAGCGATATGAGCACCTGCGATACATACGTTATAAAAGCGGAAAGGTCTCCTATTTCCATCCCGCCTTTTAAAACGATTCTACCGCCGAACCACACGACAGCGAGTGTTGTCAGGTTCATGATAAGAGTTACAATAGGCTGCATTGCAACCATCACCTTCATAGCGGAAAGGCTTGCGTTTTTTAACTCTACGTTCGCTTTTTCAAATTTTGTTTTTTCATGCTCCTCACGGACAAATGATTTTACAACACGGATATTGGTAACATTTTCCTGAACAGTACTGTTGAGGTCGTCAATCTTTTTCTGCAGATTTTTAAAACGCATAAAACCGGTTGCTATTAATGAAGTGAGCACTAAAAGCATAAGCGGTATCGTTACGAGAAAAACAACTGATAATGTAGGCTTTATTATTATCGCCATAATCAATGCCGCAACAAGCATACCGGGAGCGCGTAACGCAAGACGCAGCATCATATTAACGAAGTTTTGTAGCTGTGTTATATCATTTGTCAATCTTGTGACAAGAGAGCCGGTCGAATATTTATCTATATTCGCAAAGGAGTAATTCTGTACCTTTGCGAACGCATCCTCACGAAGATCAGCTGCAAAATTTACCGATGCTTTTGCTCCGTAATAAGAACCGCCCACACCTCCCGCCATCATCATAACTGCGGTCAGTATCATTAGCGACATCGTACCCATACTCGAACCTACCGTAAGCGTTCCTGCGTTTCCAGCGTTAATTATCACTGAGAGCAGCTTTGGAAGTATAACTTCTCCGATAACCTCCACTATCATACAAATCGGGCCGAGTATGAAGTATTTTTTATAGGGCTTTATATACTTTAGCCATCTTTTCAATTCAATCACAGCCTTTCGACGAGCAGGGTTTATCGGAATTAAGCGCGATAAGATTATCACGCATATGCTCTAAATAATTTTTTAATTCGACTAATTCAGCATAGTCAAATCCCTTGAATACACTGTCGTTTGCGGAAGCAAGCAGGTTTTCAGACAACTCGATTATATTCCTGCCCTTCTCCGTTATATGGATTTCCTTTATCCTGTTGTCATTTTTAGCAGCGGTTCTTTCTATCAGATTGTTTTTCTGCATTTTAGTAAGAGCAACCGCGACAGCGGCAGGGCTTATGCCGAGCATTACAGCGACATCGCGTTGTGACGGTGTTTTACTGCTTTTTGTTAAGAAATACAGTATTCTATGCTGAGAATGATGACAACCCATTTTTTTGATAAGGTTCTCCATCATGTTGTGATGCAGTCTTGCAGTCGAATAAAGAGATGTACTGTTTCTTTTTGAAAAGCGGCTCTGTTTTCCATGTTTCTCTCCGTTACTTATAATTAATTAACTATTTAACAATATACTTTTTAAGTATATATATTCCATACTGCATTGTCAAGGCAAATAAATATGTTTTTAAACAACTTTTTTTGTAAAACCTATTATAAAAATTGTAGATAACTTTTTATGAAAAAGCAAAAATACCTTGACAAATGTTACTCTTTAATGGTATTTTAAATAAAACGGGATTAAAGAGTTTGCAACAATGATTAAGGATAAACACAAAAGAAGAATATTGATAATTTATACGGCGATCTTTGTTTCGGGTTTGCTGTACTTTATTGTTTTCAGTCTTATCGGTCGTTTCCCCTCATGTATTTTTTATGTCACAACCGGGTTTTACTGCCCGGGCTGCGGCATTACGCGTATGTTTTTAGCACTGCTGGACGGGGATTTTGCAAAAGCGGTTACATATAATACCGCAGCTATGCTGTTTATTCCGATATGGGTTATATATTCCATCTGCTATTACTTCAACAAGCCCGGTTTTATTCGTTCGACAAAATTTTTTTATGTTTTATTTTATACAACCGTTTCATTTTTTGTCATATACAGTATACTTAGGAATATACCCGGATTTATGTTTTTACAATTAGATTAATAATTAATTGCAAGGTCTTGACAAAATTAGATATTTATTATATAATTATTCAACACTTAATAAGGGGGATCCAGTATGGATGACAAGAACCAAAATAATCAAAATTCCTCTTCGGAGCAGCCTGAGCAGGATAATCAGCAGCAGACGCAAAATCAGTCAAATCAGTCTCAACAGCAATCGCAACAGCCACCTAATCAGTCATACCAACAACCCTATCAACAACCTTATCAGCAGTCGTTTGAACAATCGTTTACCCAACCTGTCGAGGAACCTGCACGTGGTATGGCAATTGCTTCTCTTGTTCTCGGCATTGTATCGCTTATTTGTTGCGCCATTATATGCGGACCTCTCGCTATAATTTTTGGCAGTATTGCAAAAAGCAAGGGAAACAAGAGCAGTATGGCAATAGCTGGTATTATTTGCGGTATTATCGGAATTGTTGCATACATATTAATTTTAGTTTTTTACAAAAACATTTACAGCGATTTACTCGACAGAATGCAAAATACATTTAGTGCTTCCCCATACTTTCTGAATTTTTAAGTTTAAACACTATAAAACCGGACTTTTGAGTTCGGTTTTTTGCATTTTAAAAAAATATTGTTGTTTTTATTTTCAATGTAGCATATAATATGTTTATCATTTTATAAAAAAGCGGGGAGGAGGTTTTTTTTTGAAAGCTTCAATCGATCGCTCGGGTTGCATCGGATGCGGACTCTGTTCTGAAATCTGTCCTGATGTGTTCTTTATGGCGGATGACGGCCTTGCTGATGTACTTGCTGATGGAGATATTGCTTCAACAGCGGAGGACTCTGCCTCTGAAGCGCGTGACAGTTGTCCCGTTTCGGTTATTTCCATAGATTAATGAAAATCGAGTTTTTTCATGTATAATGCGATGCCGCAGCTGAAAATTTCAGCTGCGGCGTCGACTATTTAAAGTATAATCAATAATTTTTTATCAGATTTTCATAGGAAGACGGTATATACAACCTTACTGTACTGCCGTCGGTGAAAACATACTCGGCGATATAGCCCTCATCTTCAACATATGCGAACTGATAGGACGCATCATAAAGCTCGTTGATTTTTGCTTTATCGGTAAATCGGGTATAATCTTTTAAAATGTCTTCCTTATAATTTGATTCGACCATGTTCGTATCCGACTCGGCGTTAATCTCCATGCAAAACAATCTACCTAATTTCTCTTCATATGTATAGTTGTATACTTTTGTTTTTGCATCAGAAAACGGCATGATTTTTACTTCGGCAAATTCTTTTGTGTTGTCAAAGTATTTAATCATATCCTTATTATTCAGATATTTCAGTGTACTTTTCATATCCTCGGTTATCACTACGGCAAAGTGGTTAAAAGAGTTATTTTGGAACCAGACATCTTCAAAATGAGTGATTTCTTTTTCTGATGATAAGGAAATTATGCCAATCACCTTTTTAGAGGGCAGATAACGCTCCGATAGATTTGACTTCTGAAAATCCTCGTACAAACAGCCGACAAACTGAGTATAATCCTCCTCTGTAAGCATATCCGAAAGCGGTTTTTCTGATTTTTCACCGTTTTTATTGTATAAATAGTATGTATTAGCATTAGTATATTTGAAAATCCACCTGTTTTTAGAGTAGTTTTTACTCCAAATATCCTTTTTATAAACAGAAAAGACATCGCCTTCTTCTGCTTCTTTTTCACCCGGCACACCATATAGCTCATCAAGCTCTTTATCGGTTGCCATAAACTTTGTTTTTACAACATCTCTGCAATAATCGCTGTTGGCGAGCGAGAGCGCCTGCTTTATGTTTTCGTCAGAAAGATATCTGAATCCCCGCCTTACGGTTTTACCGCTTTTAAGTCTGTAAATAATACAAAAATCCATCTCCTGGTCTGTAAGCTCAGCTTCAGTGATGCTTTCATGCAGCGAGAGAATTTCCCTTATGTCATTTTCACTTGTAAAACCTCCGGTCATTTCCATATAGCCTGTTATATGAGTCAGTCCATCATTGTTACTTCCCCAACCAGATACTCTCGTACCGCCGAAGAGCATTTTATCGTTGATCGGAGAGGTAACATATGCAACCTCAACATCGTCTATATCCGGAACAGCATTCGTGTAACCCAATCCGCCGGTTATTAAAATCAATGACATTACAACTACAGCGCCAATCCCGATTGGCAGCTTTTTTAACGCCGGAACGATGTCCTTTTTGTTTCTGTATACAACTGCATTTATAACTAAATAAGCCACAGCGGATATGACAATGCTTATAATCAGTGTTGGCAGTTTTTTTAAGGGTAGATTATGAACGCTTACGGCGAAAGCACCAAACATCACGATAGCTGATAAGAAGGCTGCTGCCGGTCTGCAAGCTCCGTTACTGCCGGAATTCTCAACTTTTCGTCTGTTAAATGCTCGAACCGCAATAAACAGAAAACCTGCAGATATCAAAAGCCATAACAGCACCGGTAAATACTCTGCCGCGTTGATTTTGAGTGTTTTTAAGTTGAATTCACCATAAGACGAATAATTAATTAATCCGTTGTTATATGCGTTTATATTCGGATTGCTGAAGAAAAAAAGCGGGTTAATTACTCTCGTATTTAAAAACAGTCCTCCTTTATCGAGATACAAAGATGATAAGCTTTCAGCTCTTGCAAAAGTGCAGATAAAGCCGTTAAGAAATTTGTTCATCACCCACTCAACTCCTATAGTAATCACTGATGGAGCTGATAAAAATGCAACCGAATACAGACAACTCTCAAACTTGTTTCCCGCAATAACTGTTGCGAACATTGTTACCGAAAAAGCCGTGTAAACACAGGCAAGCATACCGAAAAGCATATATAACCATGCTTTCAATATCGCAGGGTTATAACCCAAAGCATTTATGGTATTAAAAAGATTTATACAAAAAGGTACGGTAACCGAAATGAAAAGATATACAGCAGAGGAAAAGAACCTGTTTAAGAGAAGAGTTTTTCTTTTGATATTCATTGACAAAAAAACATTTGTAGCCTTAGTGCTGTTGATAAAATTAAAAGAACTTACCGCCGTAAGAATTCCGCCTATGTATAACAGTACAGGAATCAAAAATATTTCGCTGCGAATATTGCGATAATCAAAGAGTAAGTATCCTCCTTCAAGCATACCGCTACGCCTATCAAGTGCTTCAATCTGCGGTAAAGTAAGGCTAATGATTAGCAGTACCAACAACGCTAACGGAACTGCAAAGGTTGTTTTAAAGCTATATCGAAGATCGTATATCGATGCTTTATTCCTCATTGAAGAATTCTGAGAAGTCATATGTACTATCCTCCATTTCAAACAAGAATATTTCTTCCAGGCTCAGTGTATTCTCCTCAACCGAAACGGGGTTCATCTGATTTAAGCTGTCTCTTATGTTTTCAAGATCTTCCGATGCGATGAGTTGAGCGCCCTTTCCGATGATTTTCAGCCCCTTGCGGTCTATATTTTCGAAAATATCCGCATTTATCTCTTTATCGAAAACAACACAAAACCTTCTGTAGCGTTCGCTTATATCATCTGTTGGCGAATCCACAATCAAAGCTTTGCCTTTTATTAACCCGATATGATCAGATACATCGGAAAGCTCCGAAAGGTTATGAGATGAAATAAGTATAGACACTTCGCTTTCGGCAATATATTCAAGCAGCAATTCTTTTACAATACTGCGTTTTTGAGGATCCAACCCGTCAAAGGATTCGTCAAGCAGGATAACAGTCGGCTTTACGGAAAGTGCGAAAATGATTTCAGCCTGTCTTTTCATCCCCTTCGAGAAACTACGCAATCGTTTGCTGCCGTTTAGCTCAAAAACTTTTTTCAGTTTTTCGTACCTCTTTGCGGAAAAATCGGGGTAATACCCACGATAGAACTTCGCCATTGTATCCATAGTCGCATACGGCAGAAAGAACAATTCGTCGGGTACATAGAATAACCTATCCCTGACTGTGTTGTTGTCGAATGTATTCTGCCCGTCAATGTATGCGCCGCCTGATTCGGGTTTATAGATACCGGCAAGCGTTTTTATCAGTGTTGTTTTTCCCGCGCCGTTATAGCCGGCAAGTCCGTATATCGATGAGGGGCCTACGGTCAGTGTGATGTCCTCAATCGCAGTAAAATCACCGTAACGCTTTGTTATACTCCTTGCTTCAATCAAAATTACACCCTTCTTTCGGTTTTTATAGATTATTTATATATACTTTTCACAAGCTCTTCGACCTCTGATTCCGATATTCCCTTTTTCTTTGCGGATATGACCGCATTTTCCACATTATCAAGAGCTTTTTTCTTCACCTCCTCGTTTCCGAGCGCGGTTCTTGATACATAAATGCCTTTTCCGGGAATGGAATAAGTAATTCCTATTGTCTCTAATTCCATAAACGCTCTTTTTACCGTATTTACATTAAGCCGTAATTGAGCAGCGAGTGTTCTGATCGAGGGTAACTGCTCGTCCGTTTTATATACCCCTTTTTGTATAAGGAATATTATTTGTTCTTTTATTTGCTCGTAAATCGGCGTTTTGTTTTGGGGATTCAACGTAATCATATTTTCTCCTGAATTATCGCAACTGTAATATCACAAATATCACAGTTGAAGTATATCATCGTTTATTTGGCTTGTCAATAGATATTTTTTATTTAATAATTATAATACAAAATATTAACATAATAATAAAAATAAAAAATTGTCTTGCCTGAATTTTAAATTTGTGTTATTGTATATAAAGATATGAAAAATAATCGAGGAGACGATTAAAAATGAAGAGATATACAAAAATCTGTTCCATTTTTCTTTTTGTGTTGATTATGACGACTGCTTCCTGCATTATGCCGGTATTTGCGAAAGAAAGCGCAAAAAACTCCGTTGACGTAGACACCGAGAGCGTTCTTTACGGTAAAACCGCTCTGTTCTGCGGGGATTCAATATGTGCGGCTTCAGTGCGCGACAAGACCGCTCTTGCCATTAAGGGCTGGGCAGGCAGAATAGGGCTTCATTACGGTATGACTGTAACAAACAAAGGCAGGGACGGTGCATCGGTATCCACAGTCAGAGGTGAAAACCGCATACTTACACAGATTAATTCGGTAAAAAACAAAAAGTACGATTACATTATTCTGCATGGCGGCGTTAATGATGCAATGGACTCGGCGGTTGTCGGCAATATGGTCGAGGATTCATTTGAGATCAGCGACTTTAATACCGCAACATTCGCCGGTGGTCTTGAGGAGCTTTTTTATTACGCTAAGGAATACTTCGGTGAGGATGCCAAATACGGATATATTATTAACTTCAAAACGCCGAAATCGGGATGGGGCGGCGCGACAAGGAATATGAAAAGGTATGTGGATATCACTATTAAAATCTGTGAAAAATGGAACATCCCCTATCTTGACCTTTATAACGACGACGATTTTAATGATAATATCATGAAGGTTTCTACAGGTGAGAACCTGAACGAATTTACGGAAAATAACATCGCCGATTATCTTCATCCGAACACCTCCGGCTATGATGTTTTGTATCCGGTTATAGGCGAATGGATGGAAAATTTAGGTGTAAAGACAGTAAGCGAAGCGGAATCAGAGATAGTGTCCGTTGATGTGAGTAATGATGAAAACTCAGTCTCTGAGAAAAAAACCGATTCTTTGATCTGGATTTTCGGCAGTATAGCGGTTGTTTTAATTATCGCAGTTGCAGCATACATTATTCTGAGAAAAACAAAAAAATAAAAACAGATATAAAAACACTCCATTCAGTGCAAAACAATGCTTGGATGGAGTGTTTTTTTAGTTTAAAAGTTTCCCTTCTTTTAGGAGTTTTAACAGCGTCGGCTGCAGATTGAATTCCGAAGTAAGGTTTATCACTTCTTTTATTGCAGCATTTTTTACGCTGATAGGTATATTTGTTTTTACCGCTCTGATCATTATGTTTTTTGGAGTATGCTCAAAATCGATGAATTCGAGAAGCTGTGTTTTATATCCGCAGCAGGTTAGCAGATTTGCTCTTATAGCATCGGTAAGTGCGGCAGAAATACGCTCTTTGATAATACCGTATCTTGTCATAATCGAAAAGGTGTCGCTTTTTAACTGGGCGTTTAGCTCATGTTGACAACATGGTACCGAAAAAATCATCTTTGCGCCCCAGCTTACGGCGTTATACAGCGCAAAGTCTGTTGCGGTATCGCAGGCGTGTAGCGTTATGACCATATCAACAGACTTTGCGCTGTATAAAGCCTGCCTTAAAGCTGCTGATATCACCGATTTGAAAGGAAACACCGTCATATCCGTACTTCTTAGCGACATCATTGCAGCTTTTTATAACCTCTTCTTTTAAATCAAGTCCGATTATTTTAGTTTTTATATTTTTTATAACGGTTAAATAATAATACAGCAAAAAGGTCAGATAGGATTTTCCGCAGCCGAAATCAATTACAGTAAGCTCGCTAAAAGTGCCGTTGGTTAAGGCATCGTCTACTAACTCAATAAAGCGGTTGATTTGTCTGAACTTATCGTACATAGACTGGACGACCTTGCCCTCTTTTGTAAAGACACCCATATCCACCAGCGGCTCGATTTGCATACCTTCCTTAAGAATATAGTTTTTTTGTCGGTTGTGCTCCTGCCATACGACCGGAGACTTTTTCAGCTTTCTTTTTGAAAAAAGTACTCTCCCTTTTTTTGTCAGCTTTACGGAGTATTCTATTTCGGGAGTAAAGGCGTTAAGCTGAGTAAAGATGTTTTTCATAAATTCCAAAAGAAAATCCAAAACCTCATCACCGCTTATAACACTATGAAAAGCTTGCGTTTCGGTAAGGGTTTCTACCTGAAAGCCGGAGGCTTTTTTTGTTATGTTTATTTTTCTGTATTTTCCCGTTTTGTCCAAAGGATTGCTCAATATTATTTTCACAGGATTTTCGGACAACACTTTTTCTATATATCCGTTGAGTTCTTCCATAAAATTCACCTTCCGTATTGTTAATTACAAACCACATCCCGATGTTGTATCAGCGCTCAAAGCGTCGGTTATTGATATCTGATTCAATCCTGTAGCGACACAACTGCGTAAAAGATCGGAGTCAAGCACACTCCCGCCGATATACTTACCGCTGCAGGTGATGAAATACTGCGCTTTTTTTAAGGATATTTTCATTCTCGATAACAAATTATGCGTCAGACGGCAGTATTTACGTGCTTCTATTATTCTTCTCGCATAGGTAAGACCAAAGCCCGGCACGCGTAGAAGTGTGTCATAATCAGCTCTGTTGACCTCGACGGGATACATATCCAAATGCCGTAGCGCCCAAGCTGCTTTAGGATCGATATCCTGCTGTAAAAAGGGTTCTTCCTCGGGAGTTATATCATCAGGAGTAAAGCCATATAGCTGCATTAACCTATCCGCTTGATAAAGCCGCGCCATTCTCCAGTAGGGTGTTTGAATAAATCTAAGATTCTCCTGCTCATATCCTATTGCCTCATGCCTGTAGCTAAAAGCGGTATAATATACTCGTTTTAAGCGATATTTTTTATAAAGAGCCCTTGTTAAAATCATAATCGTTCTATCATCCTCGCCGGTACTGCCCGCCATAAGCTGGGTTGTTTGAGAGGTAGCAAATCTTGTCTTTTCCTGCTTTGCACCAAAAATTTGCTTGGCGACTTCGCCCATCGGTGTGAGTATATTGTCCTTGTTCTTCTGCTTAGCTATTTTCTGGTATCCCGAACTGCGTGCAACCTCAATGTTCACGCTCAGACGGTCAGCATACCTGCCTGTATTTGCTATCAAGCGCGGGTCAGCTCCGGGCATGACCTTTGCGTGTAGAAAACCGGTATAATAGAGCTCCTCCCGCATTATTCTTACGCTCTCGGCAATCATTTCCTGCGTGATATCAGCGTTTTTATATATTGCAGAGGTTATGAATACTCCCCGCCCGTTTGTTTTCGCTGCATAAACTGCCATTTTTGCAAGCTCTTCTGGTGTGTTGCAATAATTTTCATGTGCTTCCCTTCGGCTGCACCTGCATCCGCAGTAGGCACAGTTGAACACGCAGGTGCTCGACAGGAACATTTTAGGTATCTTTGGCACGGGAGGTTTACTTTTAATGTCCGAAGCGCATAAAACAGCCGTATTCTGGGCATCGCTGTCGGAGCCCACCTCGTATTTAGCATCATCCTGCATTAACTCATATTTTTCTTCGATGGATAATTGTCTCGGAATGATAATATTGGACAATAAAACACCTCCAAAAGCGTTATAAGAACATTTGTTCGTGTTCTTATTATACC
>ENA-UOOE01003057-UOOE01003057.1-fermentation-metagenome-genome-assembly--contig:-NODE-3057-length-11084-cov-30.917128_pt1 | contig 11084 bp, 8 predicted proteins | sample MGYA00245776_ERZ724021 | MGnify/ENA primary metagenome ERZ724021 (study PRJEB28704, sample SAMN03018321) | fermentation metagenome | biome: anthropogenic terrestrial biome; feature: soil; material...
TGATGCAGTTCGGGAATATCTGCATATGAATACATACCTGCAGACATAAATAATATTAATTCAGCATTATTATATAAAGCAGAAAGGCACCATTTTGACTTGGATAGGAGGATGCGTGATGAAGTGGTCATTTCCTTCGAATAATAACAGCGATATTAATGGCATCAGCAACTCGGGTGTTGAAACATTTCAGGGCACTCCGCTGAAATCTCTGGCGCGTGAAATCTGTCAGAATTCCCTTGATGCTGCATTGAATGGGAAAACGGCTGAAGTGGAGTTTATGCCGTTCGCGCTTGATGTGGACGAATTTCCGGATACTGATTCCCTCAATAAGGCGTTTGCCGCATCACTTGATTTTTGGAATCAGCAGTCCTCAAGAAAAACAGCCGATTTTTTTGAACGTGCAATTAAAATGATGGAATCAGGAAGTATTCCTTTCCTGAGAATCAGCGATTTCAATACCACAGGACTGCTGGGATCCGAAGGGGAATATAATACGCCGTGGTGCAACTTAACTAAGTCGTCCGGCACCTCGGACAAAGCCGGTACCTCCGGAGGTTCATTCGGCATCGGAAAATTCGCTCCGTTTGCTTGTTCCGAGTTTCGGACTGTATTTTACAGTACTCTTGATACAGAAAATGTTACAGCGTTTCAGGGCATTTCGCGAATAACCAGCTTCCGCCGTAAAGACGACAATAAGATTACGATAGGGATTGGCTATTATGGGGCGCCAAATAATAAGCCGGTGCATTCGCAGCTGAACCTTGATTCGAGTTTTAGGCGTAGCAGCGGACAGACAGGCACCGACATCTATATTTCTGGTTTCAGATTTTATTCTATTGATTGGAAATCAGATATAATTGCGTCAGTATTAGACGGATTTTTATATGCAGTATATACGGGAAAACTTGTTGTGCGTGTGGCTGACATTATAATCAACAAAGAAGCACTGCCGTTGCTGCTTGCCGAATACCGTACGTCATTAACCGAGAATGCAGACAAATATTATACTGTTCTGACCTCTGCTGATACAGTTTGGTATAAGACTAATTTCAAAAATCACGGAGTTGTCAGGCTTGGGCTGATTATTCAGCCAGAGATGCACCGCAGGGTGGCTATGATAAGAAAAACAGGAATGAAGATTATGGACCGCGGCAGCATTTCAGGCGTTATATCTTTCGCTGGCGTTATGCTGATTGAAGGTGATAAGGTCAACGATTTTCTGAGAAATCTCGAAAATCCGCAGCATACGAAATGGGAACCGGAGAGAATAGAGCCTAAAAAGATGGTGCCTGCCGCAAAAGCGTATATTAAGGACTTAATTGATTATATAAAAGAATGCTTAGAAAAACTGAAACAAGAAGACGCTTCTGATGAAATAGATCCTGATGTCGGCGAATACCTCCCTGATGAGACTGATGACGAGATAAATGCAGAGGAGCACAAAGCGGAATCCCTGTCAGATACAATAAAGTCATTTGAAAAAACAATACCACCTAAAAAAAAGAGCAGCACCGATTTCCCAGCGGAAGGGGACAATGCAGAGATCCGCGACGAAAGCGGAACAATAGCCGCAGAAGAAAATAATTCTGGTGCAGGCCATGAAGATGGCAGAAACAGTTCCGGCGGTGCCGGGAGCGGAGCCCAGGAAGGTGAAGGAGGCGGAACAAATCCCAGAAACCGAACAAAGTCCTTATCGGGCATAACTGCTGCAAAAGTGAGAGCGGTATGTCTCGACAAAGATTCCGGCGAATACTCCATTACATTTGTGCCGACAGAATCTGCTGCTGACGGATGTCTTGATTTGTTTCTGTCTGCAGAGTCACAGAATTATGAGGCTCCTGTCGTTTCAGCAATAAGCTTAGAGCAATCAGGTATTCAAGCTGAGGGAAATCGAATATCCGGTCTGACATTTACTGCCAATGCTCCTGTCAGACTGAAAGTAGTATTAGATTATTATGACTATTGTTCAATGGAGGTTAAGGCGTATGGAAATAAGATATAAGCTTTATCCTTATCCTGTTCTGTCATATTATACCGATGACTATGAAAACAGCCGCTTTGATGCCGTGATATCGCCTAAAAAGGACGGCTTTAACATCCGCATTGATTTTCTTGCGGAATTGGACAACAGGGGATTAACCGAAATGCTGGCAGACGGCAAGGTGAAATTCGTATACCACCTTGAATGCGCACAGACGGGATACCGTGTTGCTCTGTCAGCGTCACAGATTAAAACCACGCATCTTATCTCAAACAGGCAAATATGCGGACGTCTGCAGATCTGCCCGTTTATTGTTGCAGCAGAGGATATTCCTGCATATGTAAACAGCAGCTTTCATGAGGATTACTGCGGCTTCAAATTCGCTATTGAAGCCGGATGCGTTATGGCTGTTGGAAAACAGGTAAACATTGATGTGGATAAAGATATCAACGATCTCTCGAATACTCCGTCAATATTCAGCATAGTAAGAAACGATGATGAATGTGCGCTGGGAATGATTGCTGATATGGAGCATAGAAAAATTGTTATTAAACTGCCGGAGCAGGAATTTTATAACTATAAAAGCCTAAGGAGTGAAGCTGTTATTCAGCCTGTTTTAAATTCGCTGGTTGTCGTCCCGGCTCTGACATATGTTCTTGAAGAAATAGTAAAGCACGATATCGACGAACGATACGAATACAGCTCATATGCATGGTACCGCGCAATAAAAAAAGCTCTGGCTGCAAAATTCAACTGTGATATTAACAGCGAGCAGCTGTCTGAACAAAATATGCTGGAATTCGCTCAGAAACTGATAAACATTCCTCTGTCAGACGCGTTGCAGACGTTATCAAACGGATATGGGAATATGAATGAGGAGGAAGACGAATGAGGTTAACCTTTATGGAGGAGGATAGTCTGCTCGCTCTGAAAAGCAATCTGCCGCAGATTGTTCATCAGTTTGCGCTTCCAGATTCAGAATGGATAAAGCAGTATTTCGGCCATTCTCCTTTTATTGAAACGAAATATGCTGTTGACGGCTTTTCTCTCGACATGTCACAGGACAAGCCTTTCCTTACAGAATTTGAAAACGTTAAGCGCGTTTATAATCGTCTGAATTTTCTATCTGACTCCCAGGCGGCAGATGAACGCTTGTGGGCCGGATTCTGCATAAACCATTTTTGGAAATATGTTCAATACAGATGGGATATAGTCAATAAATGCACAGTGGATAACGTTAAGCAGCATTTCTTTTTCGGATTCGGGGCACGGCGTTCTCTTACAAGAAATGCTATTGCCCGTTTATGGTGGATAGGCCGATTAACCTATGATTCATCGCGAAAGGATCCGTACGAACTGACTCAATTTGTATGTGAGAATGCTGATTATATAATGCATATTTTAGAGCGAAACACTTCAAACAGCCCTATGCTTACAAAATCATTCATTTCCGCAATATTAACCGCACGAAAAGAGGGTTGCCCAATTAATACTAATAAGGTGGGGGATCTTTCCAAATATCTTAATTTACTTGGAGGAACGTACATCCTGGACTGTTTGCCGGAAGAAAAAATATACAATAAAATATTAGATAAGGCAAGAAATTATGGGTAATTCTTATTGGAAGGATAAAGATGCGCAGTGCCGGAGACTGTTTTCACTCTTTACGCTGAGGAAAAGTTTGAAAGAATACGATATTATCTGCAAGAGCGCGGTATTCTTGATCTTGCTGACCTGGCCGGCTTTAATTTTACTGAACTCATGTTTGTCCCCGGCGTATCAGAAGACATGATAGCAGATGCTGAAAATAGGTTTTTGGCTGCAGCAGATAAAGCTTCTTCTGATGCGGCGCCTGAAGATAATATATCCTCAGTCCGTGATAAAGCAGAGAATTATCATACCGCAGAAGAGACTCTGACGGAAGAGTCTGCGGCGGATATACCTGTTTCTGACATGCCGATTATTTATGACGCTCTGATAGCAGACGTTTTTTCCAAAGTGCCGCGGAGCGCCCCATTTATTAAAAAATGTACAGCTGACGGGAAAAAATTGATGAGTCAGCTTTCAAATGCAGATTTTGATGAGGCTGTAAAGTTAAAAGGTCTTGGTACAGCATCCGCTGAAAACCTCAAACGGGTTTTTGCCGCTTTTTATGAGCTGTCTGCACCTCTCGCTTATACTTCTGAAAAGTGCGCTCAGGATATGAATACTGACATAATATCATCTCTTCCGCTTTCAGTAAGAGCAGTAAATTGTCTGAAGAAAGCAGGCGTATCTTCGGTTGAAAAATTAATGTCTTTAACAGAAGACGATTTAATGAGCATAAAAAACATGGGTGAAAAAACCTGCAGAGAAATACTGACTTTCTGCGAAAATATCCCGTGTGCTGCATTAGATTCTGATAAAGTTTATTATCTGCAGAATATTGCTGCAGACAATAAATGTATTCCCGTTACGCTTCTCCGCAACCTCGGCGTTAATGAACACAGCATTGATTTACTGCTGAAGAATGGCTATGCTGCTGTTAGGGACTTATGCGGGCACGGTCTGTCTCTGCGCGAGTACTCGTCTCTTCGGGCTGCAGCTGAATATCTGTCTATCTCGGCTGCAGAGCATTTTCTGACAGATATTGAGACCCTAAAAGACAGGGAAAAAGTGAGCATTTTGGAACGCTGCAGCGGAGCAACGTTTCAGGAAATAGGAAATAAAATAGGAGTAACGCGTGAAAGAGTGCGCCAGATCCTTGCCCAAACATGCGGCAGACTTAAAAAATCGGCTGAATTAGCGGCCGGAATACTGCTTTCAAAATATAACGGTGCGTTTTCATTTTCTGCGCTGCAGCAGATATTTCCTGCGGAGCAAGCTGCGCTGTGCTGCAAGTTGGTTCTTAAGGAATCTGACTATGTAAGATATCTCAAGTTTTCTGATAAATTTATCTGTGCTGATAACTGCCCCGAGGATATTGATCAGAAGCTGAAAGATTTTTCAGACGAAATCATCGGCGAAGGGACGAATTTTTATGATAATCTTGAGCTGATTGAGTCAGAGCTTCAAAAACGGGAATTAGCCTATTTTGATTTTGAAGACATTATGAATTATCTTGTGCAGAATGGATACCATTTTTACGGAGATTATGTTATAAAGGGCAGACAGTCTTATGCGAACGTATGCTGCGATGCAGTCCGCAGGTTTTTTGAATTTGATATTAAGCTGGACTCTGATGATGCTAATGAAGATATGCATAAGCTTCGCCAGATTATTTCCAAACGCTATCAAGGACTGTCTATTCCGCCTGCTAACCGAGCTCTGACCGCTGCGATGACGCGTGATGCCGCAAGAATGGTGCTTTCCGGCCGAGGGAGATACTGTCCAATCGAAAAAGTGATATACAGCGTTTCTTTGCTTGACGAAGTACGTGATTTTGTCCAGAACAGCGCTCAGACATCATTTTACTACAGTGAACTGTATTCTCAGTTTCAGGGGCGCTTTTTAGCCGAAACAAATATAAACAACCACCATTTCCTGCATGGAATGCTGAAATGCCTGTATCCGAATGAATTCACATATGAAAGAGATCTGCTGGTAAAGAACGGCGCCCTCCGCCAGGATGTTAACGATCGGTTAAAAAAGCTGCTGCTTGAGCAGGGCCGGGCTATGACCAAAGCAGAGATTAAGAAGGCCATTCCCGGAATCAATGATTTTGTTGTTGCTTTTTCTGTTATGCGTCTGCCTGAAGTTATTCAATGGGAATATAATGAATATAACCATATCGGCAATATTCATTCAACCTCTGAGGATGTGAACATGCTGAGAGGGATTATTAATTCTCTGATAGATTCTCATAGCGGATATGCCAGCGATGTACTTTTATATAATGCAGCACAGGTATCATGCAGAGAGTTCTTAAACAGAAATTGCATTCAAAATGCCCAAAATCTATATTATGTGACCGCCTGTTTATTGGGAGAAGAATACCGCTTCAGACGACCTCATATCGCAGCAGAAGATTTTCCCGTACAGGAATTAACCGTTGCCAATATTGCGCGAACTATGCTGCAATGTGAAACCGCTCTAAACTATGAACAGTACTCTAATCTTGCAGAAAGGCTGGGATGGGCTGAAGGCACGCTGTATGCTGTTTTTTACGAACTTGAAAAAGACTATATCCGCATTTCTGAAAATGACTATATTCGAAAAGAATACTTTGATATATCACAGGATTTCATTAATTCTCTGACAGAACTGCTCCGCAGCATGGTCAGTAGTTCTGGATATTATGCATTCAGCAGCCTTTTTGATTATGATGAATTCCCGAAATGCAGATACAAATGGAACGGCTTTCTTTTAGAGTCTTTGATAACTGAATATGATACGGGCTTTCGCATCATCACTCCGCAGGTGCGGGACCGCCGGTACCAGCGAGGAATCATCGTACCCGAGGACAGCCCTTACGCTAAATTTGAAGATCTGATTATTGGGGTGCTAAAAGATAATGGAATCAGCGCCATCTCCGAAACAAGACTGCAGCTGTTCTTAAAAACGCGCGGAATTATTACTACAGTATTACCGCAGGAAATATATGAATGCCTCCATTTTATATATAAAAATGAAGTTTTCACTCTCCGTTTTTCCCAATGAAAAGTTAATAAATGCTTCGTCAGACAGCATGCAATAAATCCAAGCAGGTCTTTCCTTATGCTTCCCTTTTTAGGGGGCTTTTTTTATTTTCTGATCCATCAAGTCAGGGAAGGAGGCAAACGAAGTGAACACGGATATTTATGAAAGGGGGGAGCCGGGCTGAATTTAAAAATTACTGCGTTATTCACCATACTGCTGGCGCTGGCAATGGTTTTTCCGGGCAAGGCCCAGGCGGCTCTGCCTCCTGTTTATCAGTTGGGATTATCGCAATCTGAGGTCGATGAACTTACTATACCACCCACTGGAATCCCCGATGATTCCGGAGAACAATATGCGGTTGATTACAGAAATATTCCAGCCTCTGAAAGAGCGAACAAAAAAGAGAAGCCCATTGCCCAGTTTGAAGTACTGGCAAACGGTCGGGTGGTAGGAGAGAGCGATCCTGGCCGCGACTTGGATGCGCCCACTGCCTTAATAGACGTTAACCTTAGCGATACTATCACTCTCCGCGATATCAGCCGGGCTTATCCGGGCAATAAGCTGTGCACCTGGGATCTGCAGTACAGGATCCTGCCGGCGCCGGAAGAAGATGTCACCGACATTGACGCTTACCGCAGCCGGTTCCCGATCAAGGCCCTGGTCGATTTCCGCAATGAGCTGTCCGTTTCCGGGGAGGGGATAAACACCTACTTCCAGGAGGCCCTGCAGGAAATGAAAGATGCCTATCCTGAACAGGACTGCTATATCGAATTATATTTGGAGGTAGCCGATGTAACCAAAGCCGGACAGGAAGGCTGGAGCGATAACGGAACCTACGCTTACCACAAGACCAAAGCCATGGGGTCGCCATATACCAAGGGGCATATATGGTATTTTTCCGCAGCCTTGTTGAGAGTAAACGCTAAAGGCGTGCCCGATTTCTTTCCCACTCCGGAAGGCTCCGATCAGTGGCAGGAATCATATAAAACCTGTGCCAAGACCTATATCGGCGTCCCCGGGGAGATTGTAAATATCAACTTCTCCCTGCATAACGCCGGGGACAGACAGGCCACGGATTTTGCCGCCGCCTGGTTCGGGTCGGGATGGAATGACCCCGTCTGGAAAGTGGATAATATCACTCTGGATAAGGGAGAAAAACAGGATTTTACCCTGCAGGTAAAAGTTCCCGAACCAGGACAGGAAACCCGTTTAGTATTTCTGGCCAACGTGGACGGCAAGACCCCGGCCGCGGAAAGCAACCAAAATAATAACCTGATGATCATCCGGATCACGTCCAAAGTCAATTTGACAGCGGTAAGCATTGCAGCCGGAGCCTCGCCGCCGGTAACCGGGCAGCATTATAACGGGACGGTGACATTCAAAAACAACAGCAGCGTGACCCTAGACAACGTGCCGATTGCGGTATTTAATAACGGGTACCGGACAGTGCTCCGGGATATATTCTGGAACAGCGTTGCCCAGGCCGACTTCGGCCCCGGGGAGAGTAAGCAGTTCACCTTCCAGTGGACCTTAAGTGAATACAGTAAGCTGGAAGGCGTTATAAACGTTGAGCCGCTGACGACCGTCTACCAAGAGACTAATTATAAGGACAACAAAGTAATGACGATCGTTTCCGCACCGATGAGCGGAACTGGGCAGCAGGAACTGACCTTTCAGGCCTGGCGTCAGTGGTCGTTCATAGACGTAATGGGGCAGCCCCGGGAATACAGGAAGCCCAATACGGCCAGATATACCGATATAGTGGAAACTACCCTCACCCCTACCAATGTCAAAAAAGTTAAATATACGGTATCTCAGGGCGAGAGCGTTGACTATACCGATACCATAGCCCCGCCGGTACCGACCGGCGGCGATGGCTGCGGGGCCTGGAACACTATGACCGGCTGGGAGATCACCAAGGCTACCCTGCACTATCCGGCCAAGAGCGAGGGCTTTACCTTCGGGCATCCGTTCTGGAATAACGACTGGACGTATAAGGCCATGCAGCCCCAGGGCCAGACGGCCAAAGAGAAATTCAAGGAAGAATGGGCAATGGACGGAGCGCCGGTTTTCGACCGGGTCATCAACGACTTTGTCGGCCCGCCGAAACATTATACCCTGCGCGCCGACTACACCGTAAAAGTAACCTATGACCGGACACGCGGTTACTTAGTGTACGACGATGAAAGAGAAGGCTACTGGTGCGAATATGAGACGACCAGAGGCCTGACCGCTACCTATAGCTATACCGGTACGGGAAAGATCCTTATTGACGGTACCGGCGCGGCTCCGGTGCCGACCCAGCACGTGGACGAATTCAAGAATGTTTTCCCTCAGTTGATTGAAGTGCCGTATTAGAATTACGCTGGTCCCCCGGTCATTGCTGGCCGGGGGTTTTTTTATAGGAATAAGCTCATTTTTATGATTTAATAGTGCGTTTTCTGTAGCGAATAATAGGGCTTTCCTGCTTAAACAGGGTTATTTCTGTAACCGGTTCCTCGGCGAAAATGCGTTTATTGTAAAGTACGGAAGCAAGACGAGCGGCGAGGGAAGTATCGCTATCTATTATACAGTGAGTTGCTTTTTTAAACGGTATGGAGTCTTTAATCTTTATTTCCGGTCCGCTATAACCAAAATACTTTGATCTCCATCGGCTCAATACTGGTTCTATAACATCCTTATGGATAAGTAATGAATAATAGGCTGCAATTTCCGGAAGGTAAGACAGTGAGAATACGTGCTTTTTATATATTTCCCATATAGCCAATACTTTTTCTTCGCTTAAAAGTGACCATATAGCTCCTCTGCCGTAGCATCTTTCGGCATATGTAATGATATCTCCCCATGAAAACCATGATTGAGGATAGGGATATGAACGAGTTATGTCTTCCAGAGAAAAAGCTAATAGAAAAGCCGATGGCCCTGGAAAAGAAAAAGGGTGCCCATAAGAGAAATGCACAAATTCATCTAAGCCCAGCAGCCTGTCATTTCCATTGGTTCTCTGGATAAGCGGGGAGTTCTTAATATTCAATGTTTTATTAGATAAAAGTAATCCGTCCTTAAATAGCCCGGGTAGTATTCCGTTTTTAATCTCTGGCTCTATTTGGTATAGGATTCTATTGCCTATCACACAGTGATGAAAAACGGGAAGAGCCTTGAAAAATTCCATTGCTTCAGCAATATCCGATAAAGCTGGAGCATCATATTTTTTGTTGTCAAATAAATAGTCAAGGAAATCGCCTTTGTTGGTTTCGCATTGTTCTATGGTTGGAAGAGCAATTGGCATCAGAGGGCCTCCTTTCTACCAAAAATGGGAGTGTTTTAAAAAATGCATACTTATTTAGATTATTATACCTTTTCGGATACTTGTGATTTTATTAATTTTACAGAATTCATTTTTAAAGGTAATTTCTGTATCGCTGCCTCAGTTGGAGATATTTTAACGATGGATGAAATAATTGAGAATTTATGCCGACATTTCAAAAACAAAAACATCCTTATTTTAAGTGAGAATGACTTTAAATGCGATGATCCCCGTTGTGTAATTCGGCTGTTGACCAGCAAAAACATTATAAAAATCATTGAAGAGATTGGTCAATATTCGCCCCTGTATTTATTGATCATTACAAGGAATATCAGCTCTGTTTTTGCTAACCTTGCGGTAATTTCATATGCAAAACAACACAGTATACCGATAGTTAATATAACCGTAGACTACCAAAACCGTGGCAGTATGGTGTGGTATTAGTCATAAGGGCAAATATTATCAGTTAATATCCATGGAGGATAAATATGGTAAGTCAAATTATTATTAAATGCTGGCTTTATCTGGTAGGTATCACTTTTATGGGGCTCATCTATATGTTAATTAAAAGGGACAAATGTAGGAAAAGTATCAGAGCCATAGTGGGTGTCAGTACAATCATTGTTCTTTTTTGTTATGGGTACTTCATTATACAGGCGCTGCACCAGCAGTGGGTAGATGAACAAGCTCCGTCAGTGATTCATACTTACGGTTCATGCCGAATTAACGGAGAAAACAGCATGCGGATGGAGTGAAAGGGGCTATGTAAAGATGGCGGATTCGGTGTTCAATTGGTTTGGACTGCTACTTGTTTTAGTAATATCCACGATTACGCTTATTGTTAATCATGAGATTGAATTGGCCCTAATTTTTGGGATATTAACTCTTTTTCATTCAATAGCGACGGTAATAATAATCCGTAAAGCCCCGGAGTTTTTTCGAAATTATGATCAGCGAAATAAGGAGACGGGTGTTTCTTCGGATAGACCTGTCCAATTGGAACCGCCTACAACAGCTATTATAGAAGAAATCGAAGCAGGAAGCGCTGAATGTGATGAAAGCATTAAAAGCATGTTGTTCGCCCAGGAACAGGCCCATTTGACACCTATATTGATTAATGGTTCAAATCAGGTTTTCTTCTCCCGGGCCGTGAATAACCAAGGGGGCATATTGAAAGAT
>ENA-UOOE01003061-UOOE01003061.1-fermentation-metagenome-genome-assembly--contig:-NODE-3061-length-11074-cov-3.544605_pt1 | contig 11074 bp, 10 predicted proteins | sample MGYA00245776_ERZ724021 | MGnify/ENA primary metagenome ERZ724021 (study PRJEB28704, sample SAMN03018321) | fermentation metagenome | biome: anthropogenic terrestrial biome; feature: soil; material...
AAAAACAGAATCAAAACAAGCCAGTATGGCAACAGACATATAGGGTGAAAATTTTTCTGGAATATTAATATTCCATATAGCCCCTACTATTATTCCAATTACTAAACCTAAAAATGCAATCATTCACAACTCACCCCTATATAAATTATTGACTTTTTACTGGTTTTGCATATTCAAATTTATAAGGTTTGTTATATCTATCTATCTTTATATTATCAGATGTCTCATATTTTACATCACAAATACCTTTAAAGTCAGCTAAAGTTTCAGGGAAACTTAAAGTAGCCTCCAAATTCTTTTTGTATCCTATAGCCTTTATTACAATTCTTTTCGAAGGGGAAACTCTGTCTTCTCCATTTATTGATATACTATTTCCTGAAATTCTTATTCCAGTTCTTCCTGTAACCCTTATGTCATTTATAGAAATAGCTTCTGCTCCAGCATATTTCAATTCATTTATTAAATATATCAAATGCTTATCAGTTATTTTGGCTTCATTACCACCACCGAATATAGTACTATTAGGAGTTAAATAAATAATAACACCTTCCCCTTGCACATCAGTGGTTCCTGTTAATATTCTAGTATCTTCTAATTCCTTTAATAAGTTTTTTGTAGCGTCATCTCTTCCTGCAGCTGCTTCTTCATAATTTTTAACCTTTCCTTCAAGTTCATTTACCTTGTTATTTAAATTATCCTTTTCTTTTTTATACTGTTCAATTTCTGCCGTAATATCCGCACTGTTATATGGATTTACATTTATTGTTTCTTGTTTGTGAAGCAATTTAAACTGATAAGTCAGCATAAAACCTAATATAGCACAAACTAAAGCTACACTAATTTGAGAACCCCACTTACGCATATAGCTATTTCCTCCTATTTTTCTATAAATACTACAGGATTTCCATCGAAGCTAACATCTATATATGCCTTTTTAGCATTTTTTATTTCTTCTTTTTGTGATAAAATATTAAAAGCCTTATTTAGCTTTTTATCTAAATCATCGCCATTTCCTACTTTAATTAATACATTTCCATAATAGAACTGTATATTATTCATATCCTGTATATCTACCAAAGCAATTTTATAATTATCCTTTCTATTTCCAATTAAAGAACTAATATTGTATACTAGCTGTAATTTTCTATCATCATCAGTGGCAATAGGTTTACCAATCTGACTTTTTTCTACATCAAATCCCTGAAGTTTAACTAAATTCATATTTTTAATATCTTTTCTAATTTCTAATACAATGCCATTTTTATCTACAATAGCAAATTTTCCATCTTTTTCTCCATAGAAAACAGCTTCTCTTTCCTTTACATTTATCAATATAGTATCAGGGAGCTCTCTTTTTATCTCAACTTTCATTATATATGGATTGGTAATTATACCATTTTTAATATTATCCATATTGGTATAAAATATATTATCACCTTTGTTAATCCCTGAAAGCTTTATTATTTCGTCTTTAGATATATTTTTATTGTTTATAACTTCAATATTTTTAATATCAAAATATGGATGTTTTAAACAAAGAATAATTAAAGTAGAGAAGAGTAATATTAATAATAAACTACATTTTTTTATGAATTTTTTTTTCTTCTTTTAATTATAAGTTCATTTTTATCTTTTCTATTAAAGTCAATAGCTTCTCCCATAACATCTCCACCTCTTAAATTATAGGCTATATATATAATAACACGATATATAATTAATTTCATTAAATTTATTATTAAATTTATTATTAAATTTTTAATTAATTTTATCTAATAGTTTTTCACATAATTATAGCATTGCTTTTACGCAATGCTATTTTACTAAATATTACTTTTTTGTCTGGAAATATTTAGTAATACTCCCATGGCTGTCATATTAACAAGAAGTGAAGAGCCTCCATAACTTATAAAAGGAAGGGGTACTCCTGTTACAGGTATTGATCCTGTAACTACAGCTATATTTATTAATGCCTGCACTGCTATAACTGAAGTTATGCCTGTGGCTAGTAAAGTTCCAAAGGTATCCTTGGCTTTAACTGCTGTAACCACACCTCTCCAAATAAATATAACAAAAAGAATTATTACAAATGTACATCCAATAAGGCCTAATTCCTCGCCTATTACCGCAAAGATAAAGTCATTATGGGGTTCTGGTATGTAATAGCATTTCTGTCTTGATTGTCCTAATCCCACTCCCCATATTCCTCCAGAGCCTAATGCTAAAAAGGATTGGATGAGTTGATAACCGGTTTTTTGCGGATCTACCCATGGATTTCTATAGGAAAAAAATCTATCTCTTCTAAAAGGTACTAAAAGTATTGCTGCCATTCCTGCTAATATTACAGGAAGTACCACCGTGGCAAGATGCTTCAGCTTAGCTCCTGCTACAAAAAGTATAAAAAAAGTTACTGCCATAATTACTGTGGCTATACTTAAATTCTTCTCAAGATAAACCAAGCCAGCATAAAAGCCAGCCACTAAAAGGTATGGAATTACGCCATAGAAAAATGACTTTATTTTTTCTCCTTTTGCATCTATGCTTTTAGCAAGATACAATACTACAGCATATTTTGCTATTTCCGAAGGCTGGAGCGAGGCTGGTCCTAAGGGTATCCACCTTCTAGCTCCATTTCTTTCAGGAAATAAGAATACAACGCACAATAATATTGTTGTGATTATCATAATTAATTTAGTATATTTTTTATATTTATGATAATCTATGTTTATTGTAACAAACATAGCAAAAATACCTATTGCTGCCCATAAAGCCTGCCTTTTTAAAAAATACATACTATCTTTATATTTATAAAATGCAAAATATGAGCTAGCACTATAAACCATAACTACACCTAAGGCTACTAAAAGCATTATTACAGAAAATAGTAAAAAATCTATACTGCTCATTTTATTCTGGAGTTTTTTCATGGTTACCTCCTAAAAATAATTATTTAAAGGATAAGAATGCAATCATGCATAATATAACTGTAATTATTGAAAACACAGACACTACCTTGGTTTCATGCCAGCCGCTCAATTCAAAATGATGATGCAGCGGAGCCATTTTAAATATTCTTTTCCCAGTTAATTTAAAGGAAGCTACTTGCAATATTACAGAAAGTGTTTCTATTACATATATACCACCTACAATTATAACCAAAAGCGGTAACTTTAATATCATAGCTACAGCAGCTACTGCTCCCCCTAAAGCCAAAGAACCGGTGTCTCCCATAAATACTTGAGCTGGGAAAGCATTATATCTTAAAAATCCTAATAGTGAACCCGAAAGTACTGCGCAAAACACTGATAAAGTATAGTGACCCATAATATAGCTTACTATTGCAAAAAAGGTCATAACAAGTATTGTAATAGAAGTAGCAAGGCCATCTAACCCATCAGTTAAATTTACAGCATTAGTGGTTGCCGAAAAATATATTATTATAAAAGGTATATAAAGTTTCCCTAAATCAAAAGATTTTCCTGTAAAAGGTATTATTATTGAAGTTCCTATATCAGGATTATTTGCCGCATAATATGCAAAAGCAAAAGATACAATAATTAATAAAATCATTTTTTGATATGCTCTTAATCCTAGATTTTTCTTATGTACTATCTTTAAGAAATCATCTATGAATCCTATAAACCCAAAAGCAATAAAAGCATAAAGGGCAAACATAGCTTCATCACTGGGCTTTTTCACTAATATCATCATAGAAATTAATGAAGCTAATATAAATATTATTCCACCCATAGTTGGGGTTCCTGCTTTTTTCTGATGGCTTCTAGGCCCTTCTTCCCTTATATTTTGACCAAATTTCAATTTATGCAAAATTGGTATTAATAACGGGCCTCCAAGTATTGATAAAAAGAATGCTACAAGTACTGAATATATTATTTTACTGTTCATTATTATATGCTCTTAAATTAGAGCAAATTCACCTCCTTAATCATTATTAATCTTTAGTTTTTCAATAATTTTCTCAAATTTCATAGCTCTAGATGCCTTAAATAATACTACATCTTCTTTTTTTAAATAGGATATTAAAAACTCTACTACTGAATCATAATCTTCAAATTGTAAGAAGCTTTCATCAGATTCTTTAATCTTCTCATGACTTTCTCTTTCTTGGAAACCTTCCCTATAGGCCTTTCCAAATTCTCCTAAGGCTATAAGTAAATCTATTCCCTTTTCCTTGGCATATTTCCCAACTTCTTTATGAGCCAAATAGGATTCTTCCCCTAATTCTTTCATGGTACCTAAAACTGCTATTTTTCTTTTACCTATAATGTTCATCAAAACGTCTATAGCTGCTTTCATAGAATCAGGACTAGCATTATAACAGTCATTCACTATGGTAAATTTATTTCCTCTTATTATATCCAATCTCATATCACTGGTTTGAAGATTTCTTAATCCTTCTTTTATTTCTTTTAAACTCATTTTTAACACTGTTCCACAAGCTATAGCAAGTAAGGCATTCCATACATTATGTTTACCTGGAAGATCTATGTGTATTGACTCTTCCACCTGCATTTTTTCTTTAACTTTAAAATCTATACTATTTTCATTTACTACTATATCATATGCATAAAAATCCCATTTATTTTCAAAACCTGTTTTTATTAATGAAAAATTTTTCTCTTCTAATAAGCTTAATAAATCATTATCTCCATTGACTATTAAAGTATTTTTCTCTTTAAAGAAATCTGTAATTTCAAGTTTTGCTTTTAAAATATTTTCTCTAGTTTTTAGATTTTCTATATGAGATATTCCCACATTTGTTATTATGGCTATATCTGGCCTAGCTACATCTGCCATACTATGTATTTCACCTAAATTACTCATACCCATTTCCAGTACTGCCACTTGGTAGCTATTATCCAATTTAAATATCATAAGAGGAAGCCCTATCTCATTGTTAAAATTGCCCTCTGTTTTAAACACCTTATATTTTGCTCCTAAAACCGCAGCGGTTAAATCCTTAGTAGAAGTTTTCCCTGTAGAACCAGTAATAGCTACAACTTTTATATCCAACTTACTCCTATAATACTTTGCTAAATCTAAAAGTGCCTTTTTTGTATCCTGAACCTTAATTATTGAAGTATAATCTTTAATATCTTCACTTTTATAAAGCACTTCATCTATTATACAAATCAATGCTCCCTTTTCACTGGCCTGTTTTACATAGCTGTTTCCATTAAAATTTTCACCTTTTAAAGCAATAAAAATACTTTTATCATGGATTTTGCGAGTGTCTGTGGAAATATTATCATAATCAAACCTATTGCCTTTTCTCAACACTTCTCCATTTACAGCTTTAACTATTTCTTCAAAACTTAAATATTCCAATTAGAAAACCCCTTCCTAATATAATTCTTCAATTAATTCTTTAATTATTTCTCTTTCATCAAAATGTATAGTCTTATCCTTTAATATTTGGTAGTCTTCATGCCCTTTTCCAGCCACCACAATAACATCATATTGTCTTGCTATTTCCATGGCCTTTTTTATGGCTTCTCTTCTATTTTCAACGACTATATAATTATTATTTTTTATACCACTCTTTATATCCTCAATTATAGCCAAAGGTTCTTCGCTTCTTGGATTATCCGATGTAATGACAGCTATATCACTAAGTTCTGTTCCTATTTTACCCATAATAGGTCTTTTAGTTCTATCCCTATCTCCTCCACATCCAAATACACTGATTAATCTGCCTTTGGTAAATTCCCTAACAGTTTTTAATATGTTTTCCAAACCATCAGGAGTATGAGCATAGTCAACTATAATCTCATAGCCTAAATTATATTTTTTAGTTACTATTTCACATCTTCCTGGAACCCCGCTCATATTTTCAAAGCCTCTTTTTACAACTTCCAAGCTTATTCCCTCATTTAAGCAAGCAAGTGCACTACCCAGAGCATTTTGAATATTATATCTTCCTGGTATGTGCATATTTATCTCTGCTTCTTTTCCTTCATAGTTTATACTAAATTCCACACCTGTAGAGTGCATTTTTATATTTTCAGCTTTAAGATTTGATTTTTCTTCAATAGAATATGTTAGCTTATTTCCTCCTATATCATCATATACTCTCTTTCCATATTCATCATCTATATTTATTATTGAGTTTTTACTATTTTTAAACAATAATAACTTTGCTTGATAATAATTTTCAAAGGTTTTATGAAAATCCAAATGATCTTGAGTTAAGTTTGTAAATATGCTCTGAGAAAAATTGATTCCATAAACCCTATCAAGATAAAGAGAATGAGAGGAAACTTCCATAACACAGTAGTCTACGCCTTCATCCACCATGTGTTTAAAAAGTTTATGTATTTCTAAGGATTCTGGAGTTGTTCTATCTGAATGAATTTTTTCATCTCCAATGTAATTAGCAATGGTTCCTAAAAGCCCCACTTTAAAACCTGCTTCTTCTAATATAGATTTAATCATGAAAGTTGATGTAGTCTTACCATTTGTACCGGTAACCCCAATTATCTTTAATTTATCTTTGGGATTTCCATAAAAGTTTGAAGATACTTTAGCCATGGCCTTTCTACTATTTTTTACCTTTACCATAGTACATTCAGGTAAATTGTCCATGTCTTTGTCATAAACTATTGCTATTGCTCCTTTTTCATAGGCTGTGGGTATATATTTATGCCCATCAGTATTATATCCTTGTATAGCAAAAAACAGATCTCCCTTTTCTATGCTTCTAGAATCATATTGAATATTATTTATGTTTACTTCATCTGTTCCTTTTACAATTTCATAATTTAAATCTTTCAACATTTCCTTTAACTTCATAAATTACACCTCTTTAATTAGATTAATTTACAGGCAGTCATTGATTAATTGTCACTTTAACAGTACAACAGTGAACGGCTGAGCCGTTCACTGTAATCTTAATCTCCTACTTGTTCTAGTTTAACATGAATTGTAGTTCCTTTTTTCACTTCTTCCCCTTCTTGTATGCTCTGATCAAATATTAAGCCGTTTCCACTATAGTCCATATTAAGGCCAAGACTATTTAAAAGTTCAGAAGCTCTTTCTAAACTGTATCCTTTCACACTAGGAACAACCACTACTTTATTATAATTTGATGTACTTCCTGTGTAAAGGACTATTTTGTTGCCTTCTTTTACAGTATAACCAGGTTTTGGATTCATATCCACTATATAGTCACCATTGGAATCAATTTTATAATCTAAACCCTTTTCTTTTAATAATTTTAAAGCTTCATTTTTCTTCATGCCTCTTACTTCAGGTATTATAACATCCTTTTTAAGGCTTTCTGCTATTTTCTCTGAAGATGCATCAGAATTAAAAGGTAAATAATTAAAAATATCATTAAAAACCTGTTGAGCTACTGGCGCTGTTATTTGTCCTGCATAATAATTTGATGGGTCAGGTTCATCTATAGAAACAAATAAAGTTATTTTAGGATTATCTGCTGGAGCCATGCCTCCAAAAGAAGATATATATTTTCCTTCCCCATATCTTCCTCCTATAACCTTTTGAGCAGTACCAGTCTTTCCTCCTATATGATAACCCTCTATAAAGGCTTTTTTTCCGCCTCCTTCAGATACTACTTTTTCAAGATAGCTTCTTAATACAGTACAAGTATTCTCATCGAGTATTTGTTTTCCTTCAGTATTATTATATTTTTTATCTGTTTCTTCTTTATTAGTCCTTTCATCATAATGAGCTACTTCCTTTAAAACATGAGGTTTTATCAGTTTGCCTCCATTCGCTACTGCATTTAAAGCTGTAATATATTGTATTGATGATACAGTATTGGTTTGCCCAAATGATATAGTTGCTAAATCTAAATCTGTCATTGATTCAGGCTTTTTAATTATTCCCTTTGCTTCTCCAGGCAGATCTATGCCTGTTGGCTGACCAAATCCAAATTTTTGTATATAAGAATAAAGCCTTTCCTTACCAATTTTTTTTCCAACCTCGGCAAAACCAACATTACATGAATTCTTAATTATATCTACAAAGTTTTGTGTTCCATGTCCTGATGTTTTCCAACAATGTATGGTATTCTTTCCGATGGTTATGGATCCATTACATACAAATTGATCATTTTCTGATACAGCATTTTCCTGTATAGCTGCGGCTGATGTTATAACTTTGAAGATTGACCCCGGTTCAAAAGTATCACTTACTGCTCTATTCCTCCAAGCAGCTTGAAGTTCATCTCCAGTTTTACCTTCAATCCATGGATTATTAGGATTATAATCAGGTTTATTCACCAAAGCTAATATTTCACCATTATTGGGATCCATGGCTATTATGGTAACAGCCTTTGCCTTATTATCTTTTAAGGCTTGATCTGCTGCTTTCTCGCAGAAATGCTGTAGCATTTCATCAATGGTAAGCACCACATCTTTACCATCCTCTGGTTTAGTAAATTCTGAAATAACATAAGGAAGTTCCCTAGAACCAGTGCTATCCACCTCTGCTATTTTCTTACCAGGCTTTCCTGATAATATTTTATCATACTGCAATTCTACTCCAGTCAGTCCTTTTCCATCTGAATTAGTATGTCCTAATACATGGGCTAAAAAATTGTTATTAGGGTAGTATCTCTTGGTGTCTGGGGATACCATTACTCCTTTTAGTTTTAAATCTTTCACTTTATCAGCCATAGGTTTTTCTATTCTTCTTTTTAAAGTAGCTGAACCGTATGGTAATCCATTAGGAAATTTTTTATTGATAATTTTTGCAACATCCTCAGTGTTCATTTCCAGAGCTTTCCCTAACTCAGATGATACAGTTTCCACGGACAGGTTTTCATCTTCCATAGTATGCCTTAGAGTATTTAAGTCTAAATCTACTCTATATACATTTGCACTTACAGCTAATTCATTTCCATTCCTATCCAATATTCTACCTCTTTTGGCAGAAATTTTAACCTCACTTGTCCATTGATCTACCGCAGCCTTTTCATATTCTGGACCTTTTTTAATCATTAAATAAGCGAGTCTCCCTATAAGGCAAATAAAGCAAAATACAAGTCCTATAAGAACCATAAACATTCTTTTCTTAATTAGAACTTTGTCCCTATATATTTTTTTATTCAAACTTTATACCCCCGTTAAAATAGCTTGCTAAAAAATTCTTTTAAAGTATTATGGCTTACTTTGTTTTCATCTTTATTATTATTGTCATATTTAAATATTTCTTTATTCATATCGCAGTAAATCATGCTTTGTTTTGTTGGTCTAACCATTTTTAATTTTTTTGTAGCTACATCCTCAATGTATTGAATATTACTGAACCTTACTAGCTCTACCTTAAGGTTTTCGTTTTCCCTGCTTATGGAATTTACATTTTGATTTACAGTATTTAATTGTTTTTGTAAACTATATATTTTCCCATACCTGCCTATCAAAGTAACACCAATTATAAAAATAAGAGAAATATTTCTTAATACTTTTAACTTATTTTTAATTCGCAGGTTTCTTTCCTTTATTACTTTCTGTTTTCCAGCTTTACTTTCCTTATTATTTTCTTCATTATGCTGAATTTCCGGGGCAAGGGCAGTATTCCCTTTTATATAATTTCCCTTATCTGTTATTATCACTTTATTCACTACCTTTCATAATTAGAACAGTAAATTAAAGCTTTTCTGCAACTCTAAGTTTTGCACTTCTACTTCTAGGATTAGCCTCTACCTCTTCCTTTGTAGGTTCTATAGGTTTTCTTGAAATCACCCTTATTTGTGGCTTTTTTCCACATACACATATAGGAAAATCCCTTGGACATGTGCATGGGTTTTCCAATTCCCTATACTTATTTTTTATAATTCTATCCTCCAGGGAATGGAAAGTTATTATAGCCATTCTTCCTTCAGTATTTAAATGCTTAACCCCGTCTTCTACGGATTTCCCTAATATTTCTAGTTCCTTATTCACCTCAATTCTTATGGCTTGAAAAGTCCTCTTAGCTGGATGAGGTCCTTCTCTTCTAAACTTTGCCGGAATAGCAGATTTAATTATTTCTGACAATTCCCCTGTGGTTTTTATTTCCTGTTTATTTCTACTTTGTACTATAAATTTAGCAATTCTTTTAGCAAATTTATCTTCTCCATAATCCCTTATAATCTTTGCTAAATTTTCCTCACTATATGTATTTATTACTTCATAGGCAGACAAACTATTTCTTCTATCCATTCTCATATCTAAAGGTGCATCCTTCATATAACTAAATCCTCTTTCACCTTTATCTAGCTGATAGGAGGATACTCCCAAATCTGCTAATATTCCATCTACCTTTTCTATATTCAAGCTCTTCAATATTTCTTCTATATTATAAAAATTATCATGGACATATATTACATTATTGTAATCCTTTAACCTTTCCTTAGCAGCTTTCAAAGCTTCTTCATCCTGGTCAATTCCTATAAGCTTTCCCTTTGGTGATAGTAGTTTTAAAATCTCCGAAGAATGTCCCGCCCCACCTAATGTACAATCCACATATATTCCATCTTTTTTAATATTTAATTTTTCTATAACTTCATTTAATAAAACCGATATGTGTTTAAATTCCATATGTATTTCTCCATTTCATTATTTTAAATCCCTAGTTCACACATTTTTTCTGCAATTTGTTCAAAGTCTATATTGGATTCATTATATTCTTTCCATTTTTCTTTACTCCAAATTTCTATTCTATTAGAAACTCCTATGCTTACTATTTCCTTTTTTATATTTGCATATTCTAAAAGGTTTTGTGGTATTAGGGCTCTTCCCTGTTTATCAATGACAATTTCGTTGGCACCAGAGAAAAAGAATCTTACAAAAGCCCTAGCATCCTTGCTAGTTAGTGGAAGCTTCTTAAGCTTTTCCTCTAGAATATTCCATTCATCTAAAGGGTAAATGTATAGGCAGCCATCTAAGCCTTTAGTCAAAATAAACTTTTCCCCTAGTTCTTCCCTGAACTTCGATGGTATAATGATTCTATTTTTTGGATCTATTCCATGGGCGTATTCACCTATAAACATTTTCCCACCCCTAATTTCTATTTCACTCCACTTTAAGCCACTTTAAACCACTAACTT
>ENA-UOOE01003062-UOOE01003062.1-fermentation-metagenome-genome-assembly--contig:-NODE-3062-length-11073-cov-4.592757_pt1 | contig 11073 bp, 9 predicted proteins | sample MGYA00245776_ERZ724021 | MGnify/ENA primary metagenome ERZ724021 (study PRJEB28704, sample SAMN03018321) | fermentation metagenome | biome: anthropogenic terrestrial biome; feature: soil; material...
GCCCGACCTTTTGGCCGGGCTTTCCCTTGTCTTTCGTGACCTGATTTTTTTTGCGATTGCGGCCTCGTCTTAGACTTGGTGGAGTATGAGCATTCTCATATTGAGCTAACCTGGCTTCAAGCTCGCAAATCTTTGCCTTAAGCAACTCATTCTCGAGCTCTAATTGTTTGATCCGCTCTTGAGGTTGCTTGATTGTTTCTCCTTCGTGCATACTCCCAATGAACAAGTATTATTACCATATTATTTATTTTTTCTGGTCTAAACGCATTTAGTGGCAAATTCTGGAATGATTGATCGGGAGCTAAACACGTACAACAATCATTTACTGTTTTTCAAAAAGATTTTTATAAATATTAATATAATTTATGCCTACTGATTCAAATATGAACTCATTGCTCAAAGCAAGTGAGTTTTCCATCATTGTTTTGAGTCTGTTTGGGTTATCTAAGAGATTAACTACCCCTCGAATAATCACATCTTGGGGTGCATCCCGTTCGAATATTAGTGAGCAATTCGCGAATGCTTCGGGGTGGTCGATATCTGCTCTAACTACAGGAATAACGCCACAAATTAAATATTCGTATACTTTATTTGGAGATGAGCGAACCCAATATGTAGTCTCAGGTCTAATTAGAAAAAAACCTACGTGAGATCTTTCTGTCAAATCGACCGTGTGTTTTCGAGGGATTCTACCCAAATATTCAAATCTGTTTCCAAATTCATCTTTTAATTTTATAAATCTATTTTTTAATGCTTGATTGTTACATTGCCCTCCGATAGAACAGGTTACATTTGGATAAGAATGCATTGCTTCTTCATAAATGTTCAATATTAAATCGATATCTCTATCATAATTATTTGCTAGAGATCCGACATAAGAAAGATTGATAATTTTATTATTTTTAATATTTTCTAATTTATTAATTATTTTTTTGATGTTATAATCTGCTTTACATGGATAATTGGGAACAGTATTTATCATAGCTTTTGGGAACAATTTGTGAATTGGTGTGTTATGTGACCTTGATACAGATATGACTCCATCAACATTGTTACTAGTTCTAGTCTCATACATTCTTGCAATGTTCGGCATCTTAATCCCCCAAATGAATGATTGTGTTTCATAGACTTCATGCCTATCATATACGATCTTAGCATCTGCAAAGTGTGATTTCTTTAGGATACCTGCGAGGCAAAGAAGGGCAGGATCGTGAACATGAAAAATCGTAGGTCGAACTGTATCAATCCCCAATGATCTTATCGCTTTAATTGCCTTGAATACTATTAACGAGGTTAGACAAAAAAAATTAAAATAAACCGGATTGTTTTTTATGCGCATGGTATCCGATATCACATTTATTCGATACCCCCTTTCTCCAAACTGTGAGAATGGACCCGAGGATAAAGCCATTTCAGATCTGTTAAAATGGATTCGAACAACCTGATTGTGCTGTGATACCAGATACTTAATATGCCTTTCAATTCTTCCATCACCCATGGGGTGCTTATCTAATATGATTACTTGCAAATTATCACATCCAAAATTGTATGGAGAGTCAATTAAGATGGACTTCTGCTATGGATATCGATTCTAAATCAAACTGCGCGCGGCCACCCCACCCTAAAGGGATGGGGTATGCTTCGGGCCGCGCGCTTCGGTTAGATGGAATCCAGAAACAATCACGTCATCGGTTCATTTGATCTAGTGACCAGAATAATTGTGAATCTGAATCAGATTGCCAGAAAACCCTGTTAATCAACCCTAGGAAAACATGAAAAATGGGCGAGGGTTCACTTCATCCCCAACCTGAAGGTCGGGGTATTCGTGACCCTCCGCGCTCCCGATGTAATAACAGCCGATTGCAGATTCACGACCCGCCCATTCCAACATCACTTATTGTTTCGATCATTTCCAATCATTATCGAAATTTGTTTACTATTGAAGAGAACGTCGTTATTATCGTGAAAATATTTTACAGCTTTCTTATTTTCCTCATTTGAAACAAAAATTACAAAATTCCCTTCTCTCTCAAATAAAAGGGATCCATCTTCAAATTTTGAGTTTCGAAATATGACGTATTGATTGCTTTGAGGGGACCACTTCAAATCACTTAATATGTCATTCCAATAATAGGGCAACCCAATTTGATCTATAATGCTGAAATAATGCAAGCTGAAAAATCTTGACGCATGATAGTCAGAATACAATTTTGACCCATAAGGAATCTTTTCAGTAACAAAATTGTATCCGCTCAGTTCGCCATCAGTAAAATAGAGCCGCCCTTCTTTGCTGGTTATATCCATTATTGGATATCGCAAAGATACTAATATAAATAACAAAAATAAAACTGAGATTAATAAATAAAAAGCCTTTGATTTTGTATATTTCTTGGAGATCTTACTCAGCAAAAAGACGCCAGATGCCATAGCAAGTGCCATAAAGGGAGTTAAGAGTATCGAGAAACGGTCTATTCTAAATGCGTTTGAAATGGTTTGCGACGTAAATAATGGATTTGGCACATAGAGGATCATAACTAATAAAGAAAACATTGCAACAACCGAAAGATATTGCGGCTTTTGCCGGAAAAGGATGTATCCAATTCCTATTAATGCAAAAAACAAAAAGATGCCCATATCAATCTGGTTTATCAGGAACATTACAGCAACCTGCATTTGACTGAGTGATGGGTCACTTAATAATTGGTATCTTTGTCCCAGATCGAAGTAGTCCAAGCCAATTCTTGACGCAATGAATGGCCCTGTAAACAACCATGCTGAAAAGAACCAATATGTCCCAAAAGAGATGATCATGAATAAGATCAGATGTGTTGAAAAATATGGTGCTTTAGCTAATATTAATTCACATACTATATATATAACCATCAATACTATGATTTGAGGAGTTGACACTTGGTGAATAAACATGATGTAAATAATAAATAATATAATTAGAGATTTAAATATAACCGATTTCGTTTTTATTTCACTTAATAACGCCTTCTCGTTTGATGCAAATATCAGGTATAAGAGAATTACAAATCCGACAAAAGCAGCGGTTCTTGTGACCATCATGATTCCTTCGAGTAGGACAATAGGAGTGATAGAGAAACAGAGGCATGCTAACAACGAAACTTGCTCGTTGTTTGATATAATTTTTAACATCATATATAAGAAAAATATCACAACGACATACGCAGGACATGTTACAATAAAATGGGCATCCTGTGGTGAGAGGCCAAGGATATTTGAAGACATAGCATTATAAATGTGAAATAGCGGGAAAAAGGCGTATGAAACATCAAGATCAACTGGTATGGTGTGTCCGGACAAAAAAGTTACGGTTGATAAAATTATATGACCCATTAAATCCGTTGTCCTGAAAAAAAGCGGATACACTAACGTAGTGCCATAGATCACGTTTACCAGAATAGAGATGATTTCGAGAATTATTGCGTTTGAGTAGATCTTTTGGGAGTATATTTGAATAAATATTGTAAAATATAACGCCGTGATTAAAAGAAAATAAATGAATCGATTGACGTCAGCGACCAGAACTATCATTGATATTAAATAAATAAGAACAAATAGGAAATATGGTGCGACCTTTAATCTAAAAAAAGCGATAGTGGCCTCATCATCATCAGCAATCGGATGTTTGAACATATAAATTAAAACCACGGATGCGATCGTCGTGGGTACCGCAACTATCAGTCCTCTGACTGAGTAGTCCCAACGTCCTAAAATAGCCCCTCCAGTAAAGAGGCTCGCAATGCAAATAAATATTAGTAAGACTGGCAATTTTCTCGCGAAGCCTTCCAAAAAACTAGATCTCACAACCTATTACCTCACCTTCATACTTTTCGATATACAGTGCTGAAGTGCTTCTCGCACCAACTTACACAAATCTTGGTTCCTCGCTATTTTGTTGGGTGAACTTGAATCGCAAATTCTCTGTGTCTCCGTGCCTTAGTGGTGACCGATATTCTCTGACCCAACCACAGAGACATAGAGGAAAAGAGGCTATATTCTCTGCCGGACCTCATCCACATAATTCAGCGATGAGCCCGAATCCTTCTTCTCTGCAATGTCGTTGAACTCTCAAAGTAAATGCTACCCAACATCGATGAATGGGATTTGTGAATCCGGTTTGCGGCTTCCGCCTGTAATTCAATATTTCATAAAATATTTGCTGATTTTCGAATCTTTTTTTATCAAATGCACATAATAAATTAAAGCTAATATAAATGAAACGACGACCTGTATCGCAGGATCAATGGATAACACTTTTAAAGCTATTATTATGAGGATTGCAGGGAAGATAATTTTAAGGTTCGCAAATATTATACTTATTGCTTTACTATCAGCAACTTCGGCAAACCTTAAAATTGCTGTCAGGAGCCAAGAATAGACGAACACCCCTGAAATCGCAAATAAAAATATAGATATTCTCGGATCTCCTAGCAGACCACCTATTCCTATGGCAAGGATGCGTGTTATAAAGTTAACAAAGTTAAACTTTAATGCGAACTCCTGCTTCTCAACGACATAATAGATCGTGCTCATAGGAGATGATATAAACCAAACAAATGTCCATATGCTAAGAATCTGAGCGTAGACACCAGATTCTGCCCAAGAAGCACCAAAGATTACAATAAAAAACTCTTTTCCGATCAGAGTTAGCAACAACAAGGGAAACAAACCAAGCGCCACAAATACACGAAAAATATCCTCTACGAGGGGAGATAGATTTCCTGCTACTTTTGCCTCTGCAGCACGCTGAAAAAAAACTTGAGAAATTGCGCTGCCCACAAAACTCATTGGGAGTTGGAGGACACGGATACCGAAGGCATAGAATCCGACTATTGAGGGAGAAAAAAAAGCTGACAAAAGGAATATAGGAATCTGCCAGGAAATTGAATTGAGAAGTTCAGACCAAGAATCAATCAGAGGAAATTTTCTATATCGACTCAGTTCATCCTTCATTAATTCAGGACGTATCTTTTCTTTAAATATAATTCCGTCATCCCGCAAGACTTGACCCCCGAGGGTTATTGTAGAGATCAAAGACCCTATAATTCCTGCTCCAATGAGAGTTCCTCCAGTATTATATCCAGCTAGCCCCAATCCTACTTGAGTGCCTATCGTACTGATCGAAGCATTTATTCTAGCCACCGAAAGTCTACCAAAGTGTCTTGTCCGAGAATTCCAATAGTTGAGAGCAGAGAAGGTGCCGCTCAGAAATACCACAAGCGGTACCAGCCATATATAATGAACAAGCTCTTGCGCATTCAGCAACCTTAAAAGCGATTGCTGCCCCACGCAGAGAATCGGAATCAAAAGGAAGCTCATGCTGGCTGAAATTAAAAGGCACAGTCCAAATATATTTACTGCGTCCTCATCCCTTTCTGGAAGCAATATGGCCTGCTCGTAGCGCATACAGGCCACCACGCTAATAATGCTGGTGATGGCTGAGAAAAGGGCAACAATTCCGAAGGCTTCCGGGCCATAGAGACGAGTGAGGACTGGAGAGGACAAGACGATTAGAATCTGGGAAATAGCCGTACCGCCGACTATCATGAGGACGTCGGAGGCAAAGGATGAACCACGCAAAAGATTCTTTAAAAAATGTCCGATCATTTAAGTTACCAAATTGCTTTTAATAGTACAGCATCGCCGCAATTTTCATTAATCTGCCGCCCATTTGCCACCCCTTTGAGGATGGATCTGATTACATCATATATATAATTAAGCTTGTATCAAAATTGTGCCAAGTACAATTCGGATGATATTCCTTAATAAATGTCCCAAATTCCCATAACTGATGACCAATTAAATTGCTTTTATGTAGCATTTTGCAGCTCTTCGCTATTCTCTGGGGGCAACCACAAGGGACCATTGTCGATATTCGATCGTCCTCCTATTTCCCTCTTGTTTTCGAATGCAACTCAAGGGTTGGTCTAAAAAGCTTTCCATTTAATCCTATTGTAGACTGCTAAATATTTAAGTCGTGTAAGCACATTACTGAAAAGGCATCCTGAATGCCATCAGCTCCTCGATAGTCTGCATGATCCGTCATTTCTTCTGCCAATGCAGGTGTTCTTTGCATCCACTTTTTCCGTCCTTGATCGATCCTTTGCCGAAGTGACTTATGCGGCTTGACGAAATTGGGTCGTGGGTGAAGACTACTGAAAATATATCCATGTGTCATCGGTTAAGCCCACCATTCTTCTGTGTATCTCCTTCTATTCACATGCGGGTTGAGTGCTTCACTGAAGCTAATTCTCAATGAAGTTATGAAAGAAATATCCAATCCGAGATATTCAAGAACATCTGCTAATAAATAGTTGGCCCTCTCGGAGAACCACAGAGGAACAGAGGCTATAATCTCTGCTGGCCCCACCCACATAATTCAACGGAGAGCCGAAATAGAACCTATTAAGGACTCACGACCGCTAAGGCCGCTGATTACTTTATTCAGAGCGTTTTCATGGCAATCTTCTAGGAGTTCTATTGGTATCATGGTCCTGTTTCTCCTTTTGCCAAGATTGAATTGGATACATGACCTATATATTTCTTATTATCAAATTACAGAAAATTAGCCACACTGCCAAAGCGATAGAACTAAAATTTGAAAAGTAGAGTAAATTAGATTTTTTTAAATCTCTTGTGACGTTCCATTTTAGATATTGAATGGTATGCAATTCTCACCATTTGATACAAAAGTGGCTTTCGGATCGCCTTCTCATAGGATGGATAATCATGGAAAGATCTGCAAGGTAACGACATGATGTTATCGAATTCATCTTCCGTCAGCTCAAGCTTTTTTAGGACATATTCCTTGTCATCCCTCATTAGAATAGCCGGATATGGGTCATTTTTTAATTCATCTAATGCCTTGTTGCGAGAAATTTCCCCAGAACAAATGAGGCTCGATAGGTGAGTACGCCTCTTATCGTATCCAAATTTATATGGAAGAATAAAACCTTGGTAGAAGCGAGTGTATATTGATTCATAGTGTTTTCCACCATAATATCTCCATCCAAGCTCTTTTTCCAAGAGCTTCATTGCATTATTTTTTGAATAATCGATATAATTTAGGATTGAAAACCAATTAAATCTATTTGCATAATAGACACGCTGTAATAATGTCATATGTGGAAAATTTTTTAATGGTGTCGTCCCATGGATCTTGTTGACGGAGCTAATATATCTCCAATCAAAATGCCCCTGTGACCAAGCTCTAGGCAAATGAGACTCAGTCCGTATATTATACCCAACAATAATATTTTTAATATTTAAATCCTTGGCCTTCATGTAGAGTGAAGATACAATTGCATGATCCGAAGGAATCTCTGAATCAGGAGTAGACGCTCGTAAGAAAGCCAGCTGCAAATCCCTAAATTCTTCCCAATCTAGCACATACGTATACAATTCGATACCCAGCTTATTCAAAAGCAATTCTATATTCTTCACCGCAAGCTCCGAGTCCCACCCATTATCTAGGTGGACAGCTAGCGGTCTAAGACCGAACTTATGAACGAGGTATGCAACGAAACTGCTATCAACACCACCGCTTACTCCGATTATGCAATCATACTCTTTGCCTCGACCCTCTTCCTTTGCTTTTTTTACGAATGACTCTATGATTTTTTTTCCAGACTCCCCGGAAAAGACTTTGTTTTGGATTGCCTGATTATACTCATAGCAATGGTTGCAGATTCCTTTTTCATCAAATACGATATCTGGATCAGATGTATCCATGACACATTGAGTGCAAATTTGGTAATATTTAGTCATTTTCATCCCGTGATAAGCATGAAGCTCAATCCATTTTATCAAGAACCACTTATTCTATATATGCTCTCAGTTTAGCGTCATCTGGGAAGCTTATCAAAATTCCGCGTTGTTTTCCATGAAACACAAACATACTACCTGCTACAACCGCTGAGGCTCCTCCTTGTTTAATCGCATTGGAGAAATCATGCAAATTACCTGCGCCACCACAAGAAAGAACTGGAACAGATACTGCATTAGATATGCTCTTAATAAGGGGAATGTCGTATCCCGACATAGTACCATCTCGCTCAATCGATGTGATAAGTATCTCGCCAGCGCCCATTGTCTCCATTTGAATTGCAAACTCATTGGGCCGATTTTTTGTGCTATGCGTGCCGCTTCTGGTATAAACATCATATCTCCCTAAAATGTCCTTTTTTGCATCGATAGATACGACAATGCTCTGGCTTCCAAATATATTTGAGGCTTGCTTTATTAGCTTTGGCTTCCGATAAGCAGATGAATTTATTACCACCTTTTCAAAGCCTATTGATAAGATGCGTTTTATATCTTCGACACTCGTGATTCCTCCCCCATACGCCAAAGGCATAAAGCATTCTCCAGCCATCTCAGATAGATAGGAGAAATTCGGCTTCCTTCTCTCAATTGTGGCGGTGATATCCAGAATAACCAATTCGTGAGCTTCTTTTTCATTAAATATTTTCAATATATTAATTGGATCTCCTAAGTAACGAGGATTCTCAAATTTTTTGGTTTTCACAAATCCCCTGCCTTTTAATAACAAACATGGAATGACTCTAGTATCTATCATAAAATCATTGGCTCTTCGCTGTTTCCGATGAAAAACCAAAAAAAACAAGCGCTAAAGGGCCTATCCTCCAACCTCCGATTTGATCTTTTTAACTTCGTATCCGGCCTGCACTATGTAACGAATCATATCTTCGATAGTCGGCACTTTTTGATCATTTTTCAGAATTAAGGCATCTTTTTGGACTGCCCCACCTTCCTCTTCATACAATTCTTGGTTAACCAGCAGATAATGAAGTATGCAAAGGACCTTTCTGGCAAGAGCAACAATCGCTACTAAATAGCCTTTTTTAGCCCTAATCTTTAGGAAGAATTTCTTAAGTTTGCCTCCTTTTTTATGCGTTATGGCATGAGCGACCTGGACCAATATCCATCTCAGATGCTTTGAACCTTGCTTAGTAATACCTCCTGTAATTATTTTATCCGCAGATTGATATACGGATGGAACAATTCCTGCCCACATTGCCAGTTGCTCAGGTTTCTTGAAATCCATATAATTTCCTATCTCAGCTAAGATAGTATAGGCCGATACTATTCCTATGCCAGGAATTGACATGGCTATCTTCAGATCCATGGGCCTTGAAGCTATCCTTGAACGGATCTCCACATCTAGCTCTTCGATGCGCATTTTGAGCTGGGTTATGATCTGCAGTGATTGGCGAATCAGAAAAATATCAGAAACTTCGAGTTTGCCCATTAGTGCTTCGCGAAGCTCTTCCGCTTTCTTCTCTCGAATCCTCTTATCTGGTATGTCTCTGAGAACCTCCTCGATGCTTATTCCGCACAATAAGCCGTTTAGAATATGCATTCCCGACTTGCCAAAGATATCCGAAATAACCGATGCCAGCTTGATGCTGCATGATTCCAGGATGTGATGGACTCTGCTCTTTTCCTTAGACAAATCCCTTACATATGCCTCTCTGGCTCGGGTCAAGTTTCTCAGCTCTCGATCTCCCTTGGGAAAAATTCGTGAGGGTTCGATCATATCATTCAGGCAAAGCTCAGCGAGCCATTCTGAGTCTTTGAGATCTGTCTTCTTTTTGTTTGTGTGCTTTATCTTATAGGCATTTGCGGCTATCACGTCGACCGTTCCCTCTAGAACCATATGTATAGGAATCCAAAATCGACCTGTAGACTCTACTGCAACCTTTTGACAACCATAAGACATCAACCAGTCTTTGAATGTCAGGAGGCCATTGATATTCATAAGGAATCGATTCGTCCACATTCTACCATCTCGACAGAGAATCGTAGCTATCAGAAATCTCTGATGGATATCAGCTCCGCAAACTATATTCAATTGATCAGTCATAGGCATCCGCGGGCAGTAAGATATCTTCTGAATGCATTTTCCGATACGCCGTTCAAAGACGCATTCTTGCATCCGGGGGATCAAAGCCAGTTTCACTGTCCGGGATCAAGGTCCCATATAGCGATCGGCCTACGCTGCCCATAATCAATCTGACAGGATTTGCGGGTTTAAGCGGTTTTTCATCCTTCGTGCATGTTACGCAGTATCATGGGTGTTTTATGTGGGTAAATTAAATTTGAGTTTTCCTGTCCTAAGATAAATAGTAGTGATGAAATTTTTTGTTGATCTGAAACCCCTAGCACTATCCTTTGCAGCCTGGATCAGACTATTTGTCCCTTCCAGGATACCATTATCGATTTTGGTTTTAATATAATTATTCACGCCATTCCAGTGATTCTTTATCATTTTAGCACATTCGATCACAGGATCGAGTCTGCTATGCGTAGCCCAATAATACCAGCGTTTGAGGTAGTCCTCGGCGGGTTTCCGATATTCATAGCTCCAAAAGTCGCGAAGGGCTAATTTAATATTATAGGCCTTCATCGTTTTTAATCGGATATTTTTTAGTGGCTCTAATGTCTCATTTTGTTTGATTGTGAGATTTTCGGGATTTTTGAGCCAGATATATCTCGTCCTTTTCAGCAAAGCGTTATGTGATTGTTCCTCACGTCTGACTTTGTCAACGGCTTCATTCATCAATTTCATAACATGGAATTTATCAAAAGTTATCGACGAATTAGGAAAACTTTTTTCTATGCCAGATATAAAAGCTGGTGACATATCGCAACAGAAATTTTCAATATTTTCGCTAGATCCGTTATGCTGCTCTAGATCATCTTTAAACGATTCGATCGTTGAGGCATCTTTTCCTTCGCATACATGGATAACCCTCGACTCGTCTAGATCTATAAATACTGAAACATATTTATGTCCTTTAGCTCTTGAGGTCTCATCAACTCCGATTGATTCAACCATTGAAAAGTCCTCATTGGATCTAGCTTCAGCGACATAATATTGCAGGACTCTCCATATTCGAGTATCATGTTCATCAATCATTTTAGCGATAGCAGTGACAGTCATGTACTGAGCCATAAGGACTATAAGAGAATCCATAAGCAAGGTGAAACCGCTGCCTTTTCTTGCCCAGGGGACCTTTG
>ENA-UOOE01003065-UOOE01003065.1-fermentation-metagenome-genome-assembly--contig:-NODE-3065-length-11061-cov-6.683809_pt1 | contig 11061 bp, 6 predicted proteins | sample MGYA00245776_ERZ724021 | MGnify/ENA primary metagenome ERZ724021 (study PRJEB28704, sample SAMN03018321) | fermentation metagenome | biome: anthropogenic terrestrial biome; feature: soil; material...
TTTGGACGGGAACGTGTGTTTGGTACGCTTCGATGTATGCAGTAAGCGTGGCGAGTGCAGTATTTATTTGGGGGGATCAATCCTGCAACAGCTACAAGCTTGCGATGGAGAGAAATAAAACTGTTTAGCTGTCGCAGCAGTTCTTGACGCTCTTCTCGGCAGGAGTTCCGCGATATAATCCAGCATCATTTAATAGGATATTTCATCCTCCCAGGAATAACTCCCCTGACTCCGCCTTTGGGATCGTCAACATCCCAAGTCCTTCTGGGAATCAGATGAATATGCGCATGCATCACTGTCTGACCGGCGGCCTGTCCGCAATTCATTCCAATATTAAAGCCTGTAACTGTTTTGTCTTTCTCTTTAATTCCATTCTGCTGCGTGTAAGCCAAAATAAGAACATCTGCTTCCGTCGTTATTTGTCGGACATACATAGTACAATATGCGTAAAATCGGCATGGTGATTGAAGGGAACCTCTTGAAATTGTAGAAGTGTATATTTCAGTTAAATTAATTCAAATTTGGTCATTAATTGCTCCTATTCGTATCGATACTGGTAGTTGTATAATTCTTTAGCTTCCTGTGCCAGCCCACTAAAATCAAATACGGGTTCGCCCGAACTCACTCCTAAAAAAGGAGGAGAAGGATGGAGGATACAAGCTACAAATCATATTTCACTACCGTATGTTCTGCTCCCTTAAGGCTAAACTCGTTTCAGCTAGCATGCAATTCATATATGCAAATGAATCGGGATTTTTTCATGCGCATTTTCGGCAATACTTTGAAAGCCAAGGAGTTATTAGTTGTTCATCCTGGCACTGACATATTGTTACCGTGTGCCGTTGCTTGTGCCGCATTTATGAGTTTATATCGTGGGGAAGTAAATGTAAGAGAGCATTACAAACAATTTAACGATGATGAAATCGTGATTCGCGGGCGCGAAAGATATAGGTTCGGCGGCATTAAAGGCGATTATTGCATTTTAAAATCCGATGATAATGACGCTACCAGAAATAGCACTGTGCAAATTCCGCTTGAACGGGGACTCAATATCCGTCCATATAGTGGAACCTCGTTAAGAACTGGTACTCAAGGAAGTGGGCGTTCTTTAAAAAATGCATCAGACTATCTTCAACGCCTTGTCGGCAATGAATACCGTAGCCAAGCAATAGTTCAACCGCTCTGTACCCTTGTCGTTTGCCATAGAGATAAGGCGAAATCTATTGTTGATGGAATGACGTTTGAAGACGATGCATTTGACTGTCGATTTGCCGACGCTTTTCATATTGCAAGGGCAAACTCGGTAGGCGAATCAGAATTTTACTTCGGGAAAGTTGGAAAGAGCGATCCAACCATCTTATTTACTAATCGGATTTCGTTAGCGCGTGAAATTCTGTATGATGATGACGATTATAAAAAACGCATATTCGCGGTTATTATCGACAACGTCGAGTCCGCTGAATCAATTCCAGAAATTAACGATATTAAAGAATTGATGAGTTACAGGCAGCACGGTCGCATTATTATGCTTGAATCGGATGATAGAATTTTCGAACAAATCGATGGAGTTATATCAGACACTACTCAGACAGTATTATGGTCATCAGAAGTATTGCTATCAACAATAGACGACCTATGGCATCATCCTGCAAATCCGTATGATCAGGCAACAATGGACGCTATTCACAGAACGATTGATAGTAGCATTCAGCGAAATGTGACTAAATCGCCAGATGCCTTCCTAGAAATCAGGCGCTGCAAAAAATGGTTGAAAAAAATCATCCATTTGCGCCCAAGGCCTTCATATTTGAATGAGTTTGTAATTTGCGCATACGGCCTGATAAACCTATTTGAGCAAGCTTCCTTCACAATGGATGAATATGAACGATACATTGAACTTGATATTCATTCTCCCAGTCAACAATTAGACAAATTATCATTATTAGCTAACTCGTTACCTTCTGAAGGCTATAAGGAAGAGGCTCAACTAGTTGCCACGTCTTTGGAGAACGTGTATAAGTCTATGTCGACACACAACTGCAAACGTGACGAATTAATTCGCCATTTGCAGGCGATATGCGATGAAAGGAAAACCTGCAGTGTCATAGTACCTAGGCAAAGATATGTAAGTGTAATAAGTAAAGTATGCTCCAGTTTTCCGCACGTAAAAGTAGTTCCCTATTCTCACCTTTCACAAGAAGCTGGGGTCGATTATTTAATAATTACAGCGACCCCTAGTTTAAAGCGTGGCGGAGTCAACCCGTTTGCTGCCAAAGCAGCATCAAATACTATACTTTTGGAATACGAAGATGAAGCCGTAAAAAACAATTGTTATCAAAGATTGTACGAACGGGCATTTACGGCAATCAATCAAGCAGCAAAGAGAAGCGCTTCAGTGATGTTCGGCGATGCTGTAGATGTTTCAACGTTCACCACTGGCGATCAAGTTTGCCAGCGCGATTTGGATGAAGCTGAAACCTTTGAGGAAGAAATCACTAATATTGAAACAGACTTAATAGTCGGCGGAACGTTAAGTGCCCCTTACCCGTCTTCCACAACAATGCGAGCAATCCGTTTTACACAGTTCGATACCGGCGAGTGGGCGTTTTTTTCTCAAAATTACAAGGCATATGTTTTTGATAGCAATGAGGAAAAACTGATCGAAAGGCATTCTGCCGACCTGCAGTCGAACGATGTAGCCATTTTCCCAGCAAGAGGAAGTGAAATTACAGATTTTGTAGATGAGATTCTTAATCGTCTTGTTCTGCGCGGGAACAATAATGCACTGTCCGAACACTTCGAGAGATCGAGGCATTGGAAAAGAGTATTGAGTGAACACATGCTGCTTAAGAAGCTCACATGCCAAGACATATCCAGCGCCATGGATGAGCTCGGCCATCCGAGACATGCAGTCACTATTGCCACCTGGCTACGCGAGGACAGCATTATAGTCGGTCCAAGAGATGAAGCTGCTTTTATTGCGATCGGTCTCGTCGCGAATAACTCTGAGATTGCTGACAATGCAAAAACATATAAGGAATCGTGTGATTTTATCAGAAGCCAACGTATGAAGATTCTCGACTATGTTCAGAAAAGCATCATTCAATCAGTTGCCAAAACCAAAAAACGCGATGAAAAAGATAGTCTTTCAGATGAGGACTCTTCTTATCTTGGAGACGTTCAGAAATATGCCAGAAAGCTTACTATAGAGCGTATCTATACATGCGAACGCGACGTACCAAGCCATTTTATAAACCGACCTTTTGGGGGTTAGCAAAATGCACGAGAAGTGTCTTAACGCACGAAAAACGATACTTGGGAAACTACGCGAAGAAATCGTTGGTCCTGGTTCGGGCGAGACTACAAGAAGCGGCTCGTCGTGCAGTCTACCTGATAAAGAAACGGAAATTATTACCGATATGCCTGAAAGGCGATATTATATAGGTGTATTGTATCCGACGGGAGAGAAAATGGGTGTAGATAATGATGCAACTGTTTTTGATGAGGGCGAAGAAAAAGACGATTTAACTGAAGAAAACAATTCGTTACTGAATGAAGCAGACCGTAGTGGGCATTTAGCAGCTATGCCAGATCTGTCCGATGATACAATGGATGAAGTAATGGCTCTGTCCACACAGGATAAACCCTCTTCGATCGGCATGACATTTATTGTAGATCGGGACATTGATTCAATATTTGTGGACGTATCATTTGCCACATACCGACATACCACTTTTGAGGACTGTCTGGCTCCATATTCAGGTGTATTATCACCGGATGATATTGAACATAGCGTATTTGGATCGTTCATACGCCTCGAAGGAAATATGCTTCGTCTTAAACGAACTGTTAATAAACGCGAAATCAGTTCCTTATGGGAGCTCGATAAAATCGACGATCCCGCGCTGTTGGAACCGCTATATAAACTCGCTGCACAATGCCATTCGTCCTATGGTTTTAGACGCACACCGCATCTAGATTCAATTTTATTATCTCTTGACGGAACTCCTGTCAAGAGTGTATGTAACGTGGAATTCGCACACTTACGTGCTATTAAAAATGACTTGGGAAACGGGCAACAAACCGTAACTGTTATGCTCTATAATGGCGGTCGTGGTTCTTACACTGGTACTAACACAATACTCCAGCCGAAACTGGAAGTATCACATTCTAAAAATCCGTCGTTTCATATCATACCTTATGATGACGAAATGAGATTCTCTGCCGATGAGGAAGTACTTTCGCTTGCACTTCTTTATCGCAATAAAATGCGTTATGCGTCCGGACATGGAATCTCTGCATTTTGGGATATCGGCCAAGGCACATGGAAGGTTTACACAGACCTCATGCCAACGGCACAAGTCCCCCAAACGGATTTTAATTACGCGTTTGCTAGAGGTATGGATCAAAAGTATCTCTCCTTAAAATTCCTTTCGGATTTGTCAACAGTTTCTGCAGAGGATAAATGCGCAGCATTAGAATGCTTGATATCTGCCTATGAAGCTTGGGTTGAGGAGTTGAAAAGAGAGCACTTATCTGACGATTTGAATAGGATCGCTGCTAAACACATTAAACTTTGCGAAGAAGCAGTCTCCAGAATGAGAACTGGTATAATGTGTTTGCGCAAGGATCGCGATGCAATGAGAGCCTTCGAACTGGCCAATCGAGCGATGTTGATGCAGATGAGGCATCGAAGCATCATTCAGAATGTACCAGATGATGAAGAACCACCTGACAACCCATATACAACTATCGATTATGCGCAGATAGACAATGATAACAAGGAGTTTATTTGGCGTCCATTCCAAACTGCGTTTTTCTTACTGAATATACACAGTCTAACAGGTACAGAACCTTCAGATCCAGTCCTCCAAGATAAACGTGATCGCGATATTGTGGATATTATTTGGTTCCCCACTGGTGGCGGAAAAACGGAAGCATATTTGGCATTGGCTGCCTTTGCCATATTTTATCGCCGATCAAAATACCCCGAATCATCGGATGGGACCACGGTTTTAATGAGATATACATTAAGATTGCTTACCTCTCAACAGTTCGCAAGAGCAAGCACGCTAATATGCGCCTGTGACTTAATACGAAAGGAACTCTGGAGAGAAAGTAATTGTCGCGATAATCGATGGAAGAGTCCGATTTCAATCGGTCTATGGATCGGTGGCGATCATACGCCTAACAAAAATACTTCTATTGAGCCTTTGGGCGCCAAAGAAAACTGTCGCTCCCTGCAGGACAAAGACAAAGGAACTATAGATCACAGAAATAATAGATTTAATAAGTTTCAGGTCCTTACATGTCCTTGGTGCGGTGCAAGTATGATTCCTTCCCAGAAATCAAGTGACCTCGGTAGAGAAAACTGGGGATATCGCATGGACGATAAGGGGCATTTTTATTTACGCTGCGTTCGCCCCCAATGCCCCTTCACTAGCAAATTGCCCGTCCAGGTTGTAGACGAAGAACTATATCGCGATCCGCCAACATTACTATTTGCAACAGTTGACAAATTTGCGATGCTCACTTGGAACGAATATGTGGGCAAATTCTTCGGCATTAATTCTAGCAATCGGGCACCGGAACTAATTATTCAGGATGAGTTACACTTGATATCAGGCCCATTAGGATCAATTGTCGGCCTTTACGAAACCGCGATTGACTTTTTGTGCTCTGCAAAAGGTGTTTACCCCAAAATTGTTGCTTCAACTGCCACGATCCGAAGAGCCAGCGATCAATGTCGGCAGCTTTACAATCGTTCTGTTCGCCAATTCCCTCCGCCAGGTATCGACTCGACCAATTCATTCTTTGCAAAAGAGGCTGATGTTACTAAAAAACCAGGACGTATGTATATCGGTATTTCCCCATCTGGCAAAACAAAGGCCATGCTGGAAACCAAAGTTATTTCAACTTTACTTCAATATGTGTCCATGCTCGATGTCGATGATAATATAAAAGATCAATATTGGACACTCACTGCTTATTTTAACAGCTTACGTGATCTAGGTAAATGTTCCGGTTTGGTTGACGATGATATCAAAGACTTTATGAAAAGACTCTGCCGCAGAGTTGCGACAGATAGGATCATTCGACCTATAGCAATGGCTGAAGAACTAACTAGCCGTGTACCTACAACTACTCTTGTAAAGCGGCTTAAGAAGCTTGAAAACACAACTTACTCAAAGGAGAATCAAGCGGCAAGAATATATGCTATTAATGTATTGCTCGCCACTAACATGATCTCTGTAGGTGTGGATGTAGAACGCTTAAATTTAATGACAGTTGTTGGCCAGCCTAAATTGACGAGCGAGTACATTCAGGCAACAAGTAGAGTGGGACGCAAATACCCCGGGCTTGTCTGCGTTTTATACGACGCAACGAAGAGTCGCGATCGTTCTTACTATGAGCAATTCCATGCATACCATGAATCCTTTTATAGATATGTGGAGCCAACGAGTGTTACGCCCTTTTCAAAACCCGCTCTTGATAGAGCCCTACATGCGGTGCTCGTCGGAATTGCAAGAAACTGCCATCCTGAATTGCGTAGAGATGAAGACGCCAGAAACTTTACAGGTGATTATCCATTTTTAGAAACAATTAAGAAAAGACTGCTTGAACGTATAGAGACCGTATACTCCCACTTACGGCCTGAAGTACATTTGGATATGACTTCTGTTTCCAATCAAATAGACGATTTCTATGAAGAATGGGCGCGCCGTGCGAATGAAATTCAGCCGGAAGATAAGTTCTACTACGGGCTTCGTTTCATGTTAAAGCCCCCTGGCCAGAACGAACATAGGTTGTTACGCCCCTTTGGAATGTGGACAGGAGAACATTCTTACGAAACGTTGACTTCTATGAGAAACGTTGATCAAAGTCTATCGGCTCGGATGCTAATATGGGAGGAATAATCGTGCCAAACACACCCAAAAAGGTAGCATTAGGGAAAGTGACTCATAGCGTCCGAGCTGCCCAGGCAATACTTCAATACGGTGTCGGCGCAATGGTCGACTTCCCAGACCAGACTCTCATGACAGCCGCACCCGAGTATTGGGGCGGAAAAAATGAGCTTAGGCACATTCGGGACGAACGTTTGGAACGTCAACTGGGCGTGGATTTTTTCGCAATTCCTTATGACAAAAGTGTTCCAGGCGAACAAGGAATTGCTTATACCCGATTCCCTCAATGGTACTTTTGCCCCAAATGCAGAAGGTTGGAACCATTGTCGTTCTGGCTAAAAGAATATAGGCAAAAAGGCGGATCTTCTGTAGAACGCGATCGCGATATGAAAAAACCTGTATGCCTTGGTGCAGATTGTAAAGGTTCCCGCAACAAAGGATTAGGGCTTGTTCCCGCCCGTATCATTATTGCCTGCGAGGCTGGTCATATAGACGATTTCCCTTGGGTTGAATGGGTGCATGCCATTGATAATAAAGAAATCTGTGGGGATCCGCATCTTATGTTTAAGACTGGGGTCAATTCTTCCGCCGGTTTGGAAGGCTTAATTATACGCTGCGAGACCTGCAAAGCCAAAGCAACGCTCAGTCACTCATTTGACAAGAACGCGTTACTCAAAATATCTGGGTTCCATTGTCACGGAAATATGCCTTGGCGTAACGAACACGAAAGTTGTGCCAGGATTCCACAGTCGAAGCAACGTGGCGCTTCAGTCGTCTACTATCCAAAAGTTGATAGCTCGCTTGTAATTCCACCATATTCCGATCGTATTCGTTCAAAGATAATTAGTTCCGCAGAATACATGGACTTTAGGTCAAAAATCCAAGATAATGAAAAGTACAGTCCAGGCACCAGAGAGTTATTTATCAATACAAGAATGGAAGACTGGTTGAACGAGCTTTCTTCATCCATACATATAGACGCAACAATTGTTAGACCTGTATTGACAGCTTTGTTGAATCAATCCGACACCGAGAACCTTGTCGAAGCGTCTTCGGAAATATATCGTCAGGCAGAATATAGCGCCCTAAACGGATCGACTCCGCATACTTCGGATGATGATGACTTTGTAAGAGAAATTCTAAATGGCGATGGTTACAACATCCCTGGCGTCTCACGGGTGGCGTTACTCCATAAGATTAGGGAAGTGCGCGCGCTCGTCGGGTTTACTCGTCTTGAACCTGCAAGTACTGGAAATCTAGGAATTCCGCCTCAAGATGTAGGACGTTTTCAATGTGTTAAGAAACCGGAAACTCGATGGTATCCAGGATATGAAGTGCGCGGCGAAGGAATTTTTATTCAATTTGACAATGACACTGTATCTAAATGGCTCACAAATAGCACACATGCTCAAAACCGAATGGTCCAATTACTAAAAAATGCAGCCATAAATGATCATTCATCTGGACTAAAAATCAACGCTAAGTTTATTTTCCTGCACACATTATCTCACCTACTTATACAGCGGCTAAGCTTTGAATGTGGTTACAATAGCGCATCGCTGCGCGAACGCATTTACTGTGATATTGATTATCCCGAATTTCCAATGTGCGGTATATTCATCTATACTGCGTGCGGTGATTCTGAGGGAACACTTGGGGGTTTGGTACGGCAAGGTTTGCCCAACCGTCTGCGAAATGTTCTTGCTTCTGCGTTAGAAAACGCACGCTGGTGTTCAAACGATCCTGTTTGTGGGGAAAGCAGAGGCCAAGGTAGAAACGCGATGAACCTTGCTGCATGCCACGCCTGTGCATTACTTCCGGAAACCAGTTGCGAAGAGTTTAATGTGCTTCTTGATAGAACGCTACTGATTGGTCGCATTACCGATCGAAGCGTTGGGTTTTTCTCCTCCTGGCTAGACGAGATAAGCAAGGAGGACTTTTCTGATGCCTTATAATGCAATAGACTTATTCTGCGGATGTGGAGGTGTCACACAAGGGCTAAAGGATGCCGGATTTAATGTCGTGTTAGGTGTGGAAAAGAGCTCGGCACCGGCTTGCGTTTACAAGATAAATCACCCCGAAGTAAAACTTTTTGAGAGAGATATTACGGAATTGCCTCTGGACGAGGTAGCTGAAGTGTGCAAAAAAAAGACAATACATCTAATTGCTGGTTGTCCTCCGTGTCAAGGTTTCTCCTCAATTCGCCGTCATAATAAGCGCCAGCCAGTAGAAGATCCGCGAAACACATTGGTGTATGAGTATTATAGATACATAGAAGAATTCATGCCATTTGTTTTCATATTCGAAAACGTTCCCTCAATTGAAAGCTACTCCTTATTTGTTGAGATACGCGAGCGGCTAATTGCGATGGGATATGAAATAGATTATAAAATAGTGAACGTGGCGAATTATGGCGTTCCACAAAGACGGAAACGTTTTGTTATGATTGGGTCAAGAATCGGGCGCATTCTAATTCCCTCTGGCGACAACATTGTTACTACCGTAAGGAACGTTATTGGAAGTCTTGAAAAGCCTGAGGAAAGCAACGACTATGCTCACACTATCGTTGCGCGTCATATTCCCCGTATCTTGAAAATGATCCAACTCGTCCCGCACGACGGTGGTAGTCGAGCCGATTTGCCGGAAGAGTATAAGTTGGAATGCCACAAGAAAGATGGCATCGGATTTAGGGATGTATATGGAAGGTTGAGTTGGGATGACGTTTCATCAACAATTACCGGCGGATGCTTAAATCCATCAAAAGGAAGGTTTTTGCACCCCGAACAAGATCGTACCATTTCCGCTCGAGAAGCTGCGCTATTGCAGACTTTCCCTCGTAATTATATTTTTCCTCCAGAAGTAACTAAAACTGAAATAGCTTTAATGATTGGAAACGCCTTACCTCCGCAGTTTACGTACCATCAAGCTAAACATATAGCTAGCGAGTTAGAACGCTATGGGATACCTTCCATTATCTAGCAACGAAAAATATGTTTCACATTCACAGAACCTCAACCTTAAGGATTTTGGCTTAGTAGCATCGCCTTAAAAATAGAAACATAATGATAATAGCTCCAAATGACACTAGGCATCCAAGGCAGCTATTGCTAATTTCGCGTTGTCTATGTGTTTTTGAGTCTTTCTCATACGGACCATTTTTTAATAGTTTCGCCAAAAAAGGTTTATTTCTCTTATCACATCTGGAAAGCAATTTTAGCGTCGCCCTACAATCGTCTATAGCTCGATGTGCTTTGCCAGTTTCGATATAGTATCGCTTAAGAAGGTGTTGAAGACTCATTGAGGAACTACCCTGTTTCCTCCAGTTGATACCACGCATAGAGCAGTACCATTTTTTACCCGCCACTTGGACAAATATTGAATTTTCCACAAATGCCCGATCAAATTCAGCATTATGAGCAACTAAGAACTCGCATTGATCTAGCAATTCTTCTATGCGCTTGTAGTCTATGCGATGCCCTTTTACATCCGACATAGATATGCAATTGACTCTGGATGCATCTTCGCCTATCGGGATTGAAGGTTCCCGTAATGAAGAATACTCTTCGACCCTTTCGATTATCCGACCAGTACTTCTTTCAAAAGAAAACAATACAATTGCCAACTCTATAACTTCGTCGCGGGAGGGATTTAAGCCTGTGGTTTCAACATCGATAACTCCGGCTATGCCAATAGGGTTTTTCCTTCTCAATTTTATTGCAGTTTTCCTAACCTCAGCTTTTGCCCTTTCTTGCTCAACAATCTTCTGATAATAATAATACGCTCCTTGTTCTGGAGCCATAGACTTATTCATGCCATAACCTGCCTTCAGATTCGTTTCGTCGGTAGCCTCCCACCCTGGAAGGTATATAAATCTACAGGTATGACCTTTTCACAGGAATGACTCCTCTGACTCCACCCTTCGGATCATCTACATCCCCATTCCTTCTGGGGATCAGATGTATGTGTGCATGCATCACTGTCTGACCGGCAGCCTGTCCGCAGTTCATTCCAACATTGAATCCTGTAACCGTTTTGTCTCTCTCTTTAATTCCATTCTGCAAAACCCGCAACAATTCTTCGGCATCACGGCGTTCGTGCGTCGTCATTTTGAAGTAGTCTGGTGTGTGGCGCTTTGGGATAATAAGCAGATGTCCGG
>ENA-UOOE01003067-UOOE01003067.1-fermentation-metagenome-genome-assembly--contig:-NODE-3067-length-11055-cov-24.379273_pt1 | contig 11055 bp, 8 predicted proteins | sample MGYA00245776_ERZ724021 | MGnify/ENA primary metagenome ERZ724021 (study PRJEB28704, sample SAMN03018321) | fermentation metagenome | biome: anthropogenic terrestrial biome; feature: soil; material...
GGTCTATCACGCTTACCATAAAGCGCGGGAAGCGGAACGGTATCAGGATAAAGTTGCCCGTCAATTTGAGCTTTCTCTGGAACGCTTTCAGGAGGACGGCGTTCAAGTGGAGCTTCAACTTTCCATATATGAGCCTACCGTTGAGGACAGGCTCACCCAGCAAGAACAGTTGAAGAAATTGGGGCAAGCCCTTGCTGCCTTGAATTCTGAAGAAAAGCTGTTAATCCATGAGCTGTTTTTTAACGGACTGAGCGAACGCAATCTCTCCGCAAAAATCAACGTACCGCAGAAAACTATTAATGACAGGAAAAGAAAAATCCTGCTGAAGTTAAGAAATCTCATGGAAAATTAAAAACAATCCGCTCAACCCCCTCACTTTTTCCTTTATAGAAGTGAGGGGGATTTTTATCTCTCCCGTGTTCCTTGAAAAACACCGAAATCATTCGGTTATATCCAGCAGTTCAGATACATTAGCTGTTTCGCGTGATGAGCGAAAGCGGCGTCGGGAAACACGCCAAGACCACCTGCAGGCAAGTCAGAGCTGCCTGTCAAAACGATTGCATCAAAGGTGCCGAGCGGGAAATGTTTGACCGGAAAACGATCCGTGGTGGATCGTACCGCCAAGACCGGAACAGCCTATAATGATACTTCCGTCCAGCCACAGACATCGCAATGGGGGCGGTCGCCGGAGATCCCGGCGAGGGTGAGAGTCCCATGGCAGCCATTCGTCACGCTTGCGTGACGTTAACCACTGGCTGGTCTGAATTGACTGCCCCGGCTCCGGGAAGTAGTGTCGAATAGGAGCAGCCGAAAACGAAGAACAAGTCTGGCGGTTTCATGCCAGATACCATGAGGGTAGGCGTTTTGATACGTCTGCCCTTATGCATGTGCCATGAAGCCAATAATTGCGAAGGAGGATATCGATATGGATACAAAACGAAAAGCGTGGCTTTACTGCCGTATCGACGCGCCGGAGGATACCCACGGCGCTTTAAAAAAACAGAAGGAAAAACTGGACGGATATGCACGTCAAATGGACTTCGAGGTTGTCGGGGCTTCCGAAGACTTGAGCAGCGGTCTGGATTATAACCGCGCCGGCCTAAAAGACGCGATGGCCGCCGCCAAAGCGGGTGAAGTGGAGGCTTTGATTGTTCATTCCGCCATCCGTATCGATCGCGACACAGCGAAAACCGTTGACTTTCTCCGACAGCTCAACGACTGCGGCGTGAAGGTGTACTCTCCGCTGGAAGGAGAAATCTCCGTGGAGCGGCAGGCCAAACTTTCGTCTCCATTACTCGGTTAGGAGGCGTTCAACCATGACACAGAAACAGGTAACGAATGAAATCAAATATCGGATGGCTCGAAATTTTCTAGTATCCCTTTTAAAACAGGGAAAAATCACCTCGCGGGAATACGAAAAGGCTGAGGAATACGTAGTCAAAAAGTATCGCCCGGTGCTCCGGTCGATTTAGTGGATATTGTGATAGCTATTCCCGCGTCCATGTGGTAGTGTATGTGCTAATACCAAAAAGGTATCGAACCCACAAGAAAGGAGACAGTGAAAATGAATAGCGCATACGCTCAAACCGCTGCGGGAGCGGGCAGAAACGAGATGCCGGTTGCGTGTCGAAGCCTTCAACCGCCGCAAATTCAGGTGATTGAACCCGTTCGCCCGGTTTTGGGTTATCAGCCGGAAAAGCTGCGTGTCTGTGCCTATGCCAGAGTCAGCAGCGATTCGGACGATCAACTCAATTCCTTTGCCGCGCAGGTGGATTACTATACCGAGCGTATCACCGGCAACGACGAATGGGAGCTGGTCGATATTTACGCCGACGAGGGCATCACCGGAACCCGGACGGATAAACGAGAGGATTTCCTGCGGATGATGAACGACTGCCGCAAAGGGAAAATTGATCTGATTCTGGTCAAATCCGTTTCCCGATTTTCCCGAAACATTCGGGACTGCCTTTCCGCTCTCCGGGAGCTGAGAGCGCTCGGCGTGAACGTTAATTTTGAAAAGGAAGGTATCAAGACTGACGAAATGCGGGACGAGCTGGTCATGGAAATGTTCAGCACCGTCGCGCAGGAGGAATCTTCCTCCATCTCCAATAACATGCGCTGGAGCTATCTTCACCGGATGCAAAGCGGTAACTTCATCACCTGCAAGGCCCCCTTCGGATACCGGCTGGTCGACAATATTCTGATTCCGGATAAAAAGGAAGCCCCGGTCGTCCGGGACATCTTTGCAAGCTACCTCGCCGGAAAAAGTATGGATGTCATTGCCGACCGCCTGACGAAAGACGGTGTCCCGCGCAAGGACGGTGAATCCAACTGGCACCACACGGGTATCCGGTACATTCTGACCAATGAGAAATATATCGGTGACTCTTTGCTGCAGAAGTCCTTCACCACCGATACCCTGCCGTTTCGAAAAGTAATGAACACCGGACAGAAAGATCGCTACTATGTGACGGGTTCTCACGAGCCGATCATCAGTAAAGCCGAATTCGAGCGGGTCAAGGAACTGATTGACTTAAGGCGGCGCCAATGTCCCGGCAGAGGGGAACGAAAGCAGTACAATCTAAGCCGGAAAATTTACTGCGGAAAATGCGGGGCGTCGTTTCGCAGACGATATACTAACGGGAAAGCCTATTGGATCTGCAGAACCCACGACAGAGGAAAAGATCTCTGCGAAATCCGGCAAATTCGTGAAGATGCCATCTATCAGGCGTTTATCCGCTTGTACAATAAGTTAAAGCAGAACAGCCGCTATCTTATGAATCCGGTTCTTGATCAGCTTCTGGCGTTACAGTCCATTTTTACCATGAGCAACGCCAAGGTCGGAGAACTGAATAAGGAAATCGCGGAACTCACCAAGCAGAATCTGGTACTGAATCGGCTCCGGTCGAAAGGGTACATGGATTCTGCTCTTTTTATGCAAAAAACGAATGAGGTAAACCAGAATATCGGCTTTCTGCGCGCAAAACGCCGCCGCCTGCTGGAAAGAGACGAGGACGACAAAATAATCGCCGATTGCAGGCTGCTGATCGAAATGATTGAAAAAGGAGCGCCCTGCCTTTCCGGATTCAATGAGGTGCTGTTTCACAGCATCGTGGACAAAATTATCGTGACTGAGCAGTATAAGCTGAAATTTCGGCTGATCGGCGGCTTTGAATTTACCGAGAGGCTGCCCAAGGAGGTGTTCGGGTGATGAAGCAGAACCGATATCTCCCTTTCGGATACCGCATTGTAGACGGGACGCTGACAACCGAGAAAAACGAGGCCGAAGCGGTCAGGCGGATATACGCCGATTACTTATCCGGAATGTCCTATCAATCCATCGCCGTAAAAATGTCCGCAGGAGCCGTTCCCTACAAGGCTGACAGCACGGCATGGAATAAGCACATGGTAAAACGGATACTGGAAAATCCGAGATACACCGGAGAGAAAGGCTTCCCGCCTCTGATCAATCCGAACACCTACAGGGCCATATCCGAACTCATTCGGAAGAAAAATATTCGACAGCCGCTCTCCGAGGAATTAAGCCTCATTCGCAAAAAGCTGTACTGCTACAACTGCGGAAGCCGATACGAGCGGGATGGACGCAATCCCCAGTATGAGAGCTGGTGCTGCAAAGCCGAGGGACACACAGGGCGGCGCGTTTCGGACGAAATCCTGCTGAAAGGCATTGTTGCCGCCCTGAACGCCATTATCGCGCAGCCGGAGCAATTAAAATTACGTGAGCGCCGCCCTTACGAGCCGTCGCTGGACGTCACCAAGTTGAATAATCAGATCAACCGGGAATTGGAAAAGGCCGAGGTAAACAGCGACTACGTAAAACTGCTTATCTTCAACTGCGCCGCAGAAAAATACGCGTCCTGCGCCGATTGTGGAAACGAATATTTAACGGAACGGCTTCGGAAACGCTTTCAAAATTATTTACCGCTTACTGCGTTTGATCCGGTCCTGTTTGAGAAAACCGTCAAGTGGGTACTGATGGAGCCGGACGGCACAGTGCACTTGAAGTTAATGAACGATCAGATTATCGATCCCGATACTACGGAAAGGAGTACGCCAATATGCTGACACAAACCATATCACCGGTTCAGAAAACCGTATCCGTCATTCCCGCCAATCCGAAAACGCTGCGGGAAGGTGTTCGAAAAAAGAAGCTGCGGGTGGCCGCCTACTGTCGTGTCAGCACCGATCAGGAGGAACAACAGTCCAGCTATCAGGCGCAGATCGAATATTACACGGCAAAAATCAAGGCCAACAAGGACTGGACTATGGCCGGGATTTTCGCGGACGAGGGCATAACCGGGACGTCGGCGAGAAAGCGCACCGAGTTTTTGAAACTGATGAAGCTGTGCGAAAGAGGCAAGGTAGATATGGTGTTGACCAAATCCATTTCCCGGTTTTCCAGAAATACGCTGGACTGCCTCGGTTATATCCGCAAGCTCAAGGAAAAAGGCATCCCAATCATTTTTGAAAAAGAGGGTATCAACACCATGCGGATGGCCAGCGAAATGACCATCAGTCTGCTCGGCAGCTTCGCACAGGCCGAAAGCGAATCCATCAGTAAAAACGTCACGTGGGGCAAGCGCCAAAGTTTCAAAAACGGCAAGGTTACGTTTCAGTATTCCCGCTTCCTCGGTTATGAAAAGGGCGAGGACGGCAAACCGAAGATTGTCCCGGAGGAAGCCACCATCGTCAAGCGGATTTATCAAAGCTATCTGTCCGGGTACAGCATTGCCCGAATCAAACGCGGGCTGGAAGCCGAAGGTATCCCCTCCGGCACCGGCAAAAAAGTCTGGTCAACGAACGCCATACGGTATATGCTTCAAAATGAAAAATACATTGGGGACGCTCTGCTGCAAAAAACCTACGTGACGGATTTCCTCACCAAGAAAAGCAAGAAGAATCAGGGGGAAGTTCCTCAGTATTATGTCACCGGCAACCATGAGGGAATCATCTCGAAGGAGCTGTTCAACCTTGTGCAGGAGGAAATCGCCCGGAGAGCCAGCAAGCGGAAAGTGTCGCAGAAAGCCACCAAAACCGAGCAGGGCAAATACAGCAGCAAATATGCACTGTCGGAGCTGCTTGTCTGCGGTTGCTGCGGGGCGCGGTATCGGCGGGTCACCTGGGCCAGAAACGGGAAAAAGAAAATCGTGTGGCGGTGTATCAACCGCTTGGAATACGGAACGAAATACTGCAAAGTGTCCCCTACCATAGAGGAATACAAGTTGCAGGATGCCATTATGAAGGCTATTTGTGGATTTGTCGAAGATAAGGACGAGCTGATCGATACCTTGGAGCACAGCCTCCGTATGGCGCTGAACGCGGAGGACGATGCCGTCGACACCGCCGCTATTCAAACCCGGATTGAAGAACTGAACAAAGTCATGCTGGATTTGGTGGAATTAAACTCCCGTTCCTCCGCCAGCGCGGATTATTTTGACCAGAAATTCAAGGAAATCTCCGATGAGCGAACCACGCTGCAGGATAAACTGCGGGATCATGAACAGCGGCAGATTATCACTCAAACCAACAGCGCTCGTATGAAGGAACTGTTTGAAATACTGGAGAAGGCCAATTTCAGTCTCGACGAATACGACGAGGCTCTGGTGAAACAGCTTATCTCCAAGGTGACGGTGGTTTCCGCTGAAAAAATACAGATCGCCTTCAAAGGCGGGCTTGAGGTGGAACAGACAATTTGAATACAACATGCGTAAAATTTACGACTTCCATTTTGTCCGACATAAAAACCGACCATTATAGCAGTGACTTCTTTATTTCGCACTTGTAATTCACTATAGCAGATGCTATAATCATTATGAGGTGATATGCCTATGAGACTCGACGAAATACTCAGGAAAATTCGTAAAGAACTGAATATATCTCAAGAACAATTTGCCAGAGATTTGAACGTCAGTTTTACTACGCTAAACCGCTGGGAAAACAGCCGCACCACGCCAAGTCGTCTGGCGAAAATGCGAATTATTGATTACTGTAATGAAAAAGGCATATCTAAAGAAATTATAGCGGCACTGGAGCAGGCCTGATTTCCAGAGGGGAGGCTAACCATGTTTTATAAGATGTTAAATATGGCAAGGGACAGATGGTACAGATCTTCCGATTGCACCGTTAATCCTTTGATTGACTATATGATTCATAAAGGACAAATGCGAGACGCACAGATAGAAGCGATTAAAACATATCTTTATTTAAAAATTGCCTGTGAAAATAAACCCCTTGCGGTTTTGTTTAAACAGGGAACATTTAATTCGTTAGATTTAGATGGCATAGAGCTCTCAGCATCAGCACGGGATTTCCTCGACAATTACCCTGCCGCTGCTGCTTTGTTGGAATATGCCCAGCTTAAAAATGATTTGGGCGAGCAGGTCTCAGAGAAAATTGAAAAGCAAATCAAGAAATCCCCCGATTCCATTGATTATAACAAATTCTTTAACGAGGCCTTTTATGGAGTTACTTATACCGACTATCTTTTCAGTCTGCCGATGGGTGCAGGTAAAACCTATCTGATGGCGGCGTTTATCTATCTTGATTTGTACTTTGCTATGAATGAGCCGCAAAATCCGGTTTTTGCCCATAACTTTATTATTTTTGCGCCGTCAGGACTAAAATCCTCCGTCATACCAAGTCTTAAGACAATACAGAAATTTGATCCATCTTGGGTTATACCGGAGCCTTCCGCAAGCAACATCAAGCGTAAAATGATGTTTGAGGTGCTTGATCAAAGCAAGACCGCGAACAAATCAAATAAAACAAAAAACCCGAATGTGCAGAAAATCGCTAACCACCAGCCGCTTTCAGAACTGTTTGGACTTGTCGCCGTGACCAATGCGGAAAAAGTAATTCTCGACCGTATTCAAGAAAAAAACGGACAGGTTACTCTATTTGAAGAGAGCGATGATGAAAAAGATCGTCAGGCAAACGAATTGCGTAACCTTATCGGCAAACTTCCGTCACTGTCCATTTTTATAGATGAAGTTCATCATGCGGTAAGCGACGAAATTAAGCTTCGCGCCGTTGTAAATAAATGGTCGGAAAGCAAAACGGTTAATTCCGTCATTGGATTTTCCGGTACACCGTACCTTGAAAAAGCTGAAAAGTTTGAAGTGACGGATAAGCTTTCAATTGCCTCGGCGGAAATTTCCAATATCGTTTACTATTATCCGCTGATAAACGGAGTGGGGAATTTTCTCAAGAAACCGATTGTTAAGATATCCGATGAAGCAGACAGCGCGAAAATTGTTGAAGCGGGTGTTCGCGAATTTCTGGATACCTACATAGATACTGTATATGATGGAGGGCTTGTGGCAAAGCTCGGTATTTATTGTGGAACCATCGAAAAACTGGAACAGATGGTTTTTCCGCTCGTTGCACGAATTATAGCTGAATACGGATTGACAGCCGACTCCATTCTGAAATTTCACAAGGGAAACAAGGAATATCCACAGCCATCTGACAGCCAGCTTCAGTTTGATACTTTGGATAAAGCAATATCAAACATCCGTATCGTCTTGCTTGTACAAATCGGCAAAGAGGGCTGGGATTGCCGCAGCTTGACAGGAATAATCCTCTCGCAGGAGGGTGACTGCCCCAAAAACATGGTATTGCAAACATCCTGCCGCTGCCTGCGCCAAGTTATGAAAAACGTGCCTGAAACTGCGCTGATTTATTTAAATGAAAGCAACGCAGAAAAATTGAATGCTCAGTTGGAACAGCAGCACCATATCTCGCTAAAAGAGTTTTCATCCGCGAATAACCCAAAGGCAGATATCAAGCGCTACGACCGTACCGCATATCTGAAGCTTCCGCCGGTTCAGTTCTATCAGCTGAAAATTCATTATGAAACCCTGACGCTTGAACAGGCAAGGCCTGACGATGAAATTCCCATTGCCGCCGCAAACGCGGAAATCTCTCATACGGTCAAAACGCAGGACTTTGCCCAGCATGTCACCAATATCGACGTTGACGACGAAGAACGCGGTGATGAACCCGCAGCCTTTACCGCATGGCTTTATACCATCGCAAAATCAAGCCTTGGTTTTGTGACGATGGAACAGTTGAACGCGCATTCCGGTGTTTTGTTAGATGTGTTCCATACAATTACATATGTCCGCAATGGCAGCAGATTTTTCAGTTCAAAATATAACAGGGCGCTGATCGAATCGAATATCCGCAAGGCTTTTTATGAAAAGCGCGGGTATACAACAAAGGAAGAATTAATTCCGCAGGAAGCGAAACTATTAAATATTGACAATTTTGCAACCTGTGTCAATACAGATAAGCCGGATGATTACTATCCCGAGCAATCAGTAGTTGAAAATATCATTCTTGACGATAACGGGAAGCTCAAAATTGACAGGAAAACAGAACAGCTGATTCAACTCGCGGAAGAGACAGGCAACACCGCCTTTGCGGAGCAAACAAGAAAAAAATATTCCGCCCATCCGGCGAAAAACCGTTCGTTCCATTACCTGCCCTATAAAACCGACAGCAACTTTGAGCAGACCTTTCTATCAGAAGTGCTTGTATTTGATGATGTGGAGAAGCTGGGACTGGAAGTTTACTACAACGGCGACCGCGCCTTGACTGAATTTAAAATTCGCTGTTTTAAGCAGAATGGCGGTCGCTGGCAGTACATCGGAAAATACACGCCTGACTTCCTGATTATTCAGCGCAAGGCCGGACAAATCCACAAGGCAGTCATTGTAGAGACAAAGGGTAAAATATACGCAAATGACCCCACATTCCTTGATAAGCGTAAATTTATGGAAACCCAGTTTTTAAAACAAAATAACGACGCGTTCGGCTATAACCGGTTTGAGTATCTTTATTTAGAGGATACCTTGCCGGAAAAAGAGCGAATTGTGCAGACACACAAAGCAATCACCAGTTTCTTTAAGGAGGATGCCGCCAATGCCTAAGAAATATATACCGTTTATCCCCGAACCGGTTGAGGGGCAGGCCGTTCTTGCAAACTTCAACCGTGTTCTCAAATACAAAGGCGCAAACGACGTTTCCATGGTCTTGGAACGCGGGATGCCGCTGTATGAGATGGAAAAAGTCGAAACCGTAGGCAAAAACGAAAATGGTAACATGGTGATTCGCGGCGAATGTGTTTCCGCCTGCGCTTATTTAAAAGAGCGGGGCATCGAGGTTGACCTTGTCTACATTGACCCGCCTTTTGCCAGCGGTGCGGATTATGCCAAAAACGTCTATATCCGCCGCAATCCCAAGGTCGCGGAGGCAATAGTCACAGCCGAGCAGGAACTCGACATTGAGGAACTCAAAGCCTTTGAGGAAAAAATGTACGGCGATGTGTGGGACAAAGAAAAATATTTGAACTGGATGTATGAAAATCTTATGGCAATTAAGTCTGTGATGAGCCAAACGGCAAGCATCTATGTGCATTTGGATTGGCATATTGTTCACTACGTGAAAATTCTTATGGATGAAATATTTGGAGAAGATAATTTTCAACGCGAGATTATTTGGGATATTTCAGTTCTATCTGGCTTTAAGACCTTGGCTCCCAACTGGGTCAGAGGACATGATACTATTCTTTATTATTCAAAATCAGACAATCGAATATTTAATAAATTAAGGCAACCACATACTCAAGAATATTTAAACTCGTTTAATCGTGTTGATGAAAATGGAAGACATTATATGGTTGCTCATGGTACCACTCGCTATCGTGATCAAGTCGAACAAAAAGGAAAACCATTTGGAGATGTATGGAATGATATTATGTCGTTTCAACAACAGCCAACTTCAGAAGAAAAAGTTGACTATGCAACTCAGAAACCAACTTCTTTACTGGAACGTATTATTAAAGCATCCTCAAACGAGGGCATGCTTGTCGCCGACTTTTTCGGCGGAAGCGGCGTTACGGCGGCTGTCGCTAATAAACTCGGCAGGCGTTTTATTCATTGCGACATCGGCATTAACTCCATCCAGACCACCCGTGACAGATTGGTTGCCGACGGCGCGGCGTTTGACATACTGGAAATCAAGGACGGCGTATCGCTCTACCGCAACCCGGTTCAGACGATGGACAAAATTAAATCCCTTATTCCGGGGCTGCGAAATGAGGATTCACTTGATTCTTTCTGGGAGGGCGCTGTCTCCGACAGCAAGCTCGGCACCATCCCGGTCTATGTGCCGAACCTGATGGACAGCGGTTCAAAACTGCTTGATGTGGTGCTGATGAACCGCATCATTCATCAAGCTATTCCCGACCTTGATCCCAATATTAAAAAAGTTATTGTTTATTATGTGGATATTACAAGCGAAGAAGAAATCCGAAAATTCATCGCGGAGGATGACAGTACGGATGTTGAAATTGAGCTTCGCGACCTAAAAGCGATTCTTGACGACGTGGTTGTTGAAGATTACGCCGAAGTAAAACTGGAAGAATCCCATGAGGACTTGTTCGGCGGGTTTGAAGTAATAATTGAAAAGTTCGCTAGCGATCGTGTGATGCAGAAAATCAGCGATTTCAACCAAAAGGCGTTTTTAAACTCAAGCGCGAAAAAGCCTTATAAGCCGATTGAAATCAGCGAAGACGGACTTGAGCTGATTGAATTTCTCAGCGTCGATTGCACATCCGATAGCGGCGAGTGGCACTCCGACAGTGAAATCAAGATTGATAAGCTCGGCTATGTTATCAAAAACGGTGAAAAGACAAAGGAATTCTGGGATGGAAAGATCCGCAGTCAAAAGAAGCCTCTGCGACTGAAAATTCGAAATATCTGCGGGGATGAAACAGTCTGGGCTGTTAGTTAAATGTAGCGGGGTTATCATAATTTAATAACACAAATAGTAATCAATTATAGACACAGATTAACTTTGATGGTGGTGAGCCTCTTGAGTAAGCACTTAGATAAAATTATCGAACGTTTAGGGTATGCTAATTCCCCATGCCTAATATATGGACATAACAATTTTGACGATACACAACTGACCACACTGTAGTGGTATAGTGAACTTGTAACGCTCCTGCCTAATGGATTACAATATCTA
>ENA-UOOE01003068-UOOE01003068.1-fermentation-metagenome-genome-assembly--contig:-NODE-3068-length-11054-cov-7.095736_pt1 | contig 11054 bp, 8 predicted proteins | sample MGYA00245776_ERZ724021 | MGnify/ENA primary metagenome ERZ724021 (study PRJEB28704, sample SAMN03018321) | fermentation metagenome | biome: anthropogenic terrestrial biome; feature: soil; material...
TAATAACAGACTATAAAGCTAAAATTAAATATCCTCTTGCAGATTTTAACCTTACGCCTGATGTGGCTATAATAGACCCATCTCTTGCAGAAACAATGCCTAAAAAGCTTACAGCACATACTGGAATGGATGCACTTACTCATGCAATAGAAGCATATGTTGCAAGTTTGCATTCGGATTTTTCAGATCCACTTGCTATGCATGCTATAACCATGATTAATAAATATTTATTGAAATCATATGAAGAAGATAAAGAAGCTAGGGGACACATGCATATAGCCCAGTGTCTAGCTGGAATGGCATTTTCAAATGCACTCCTTGGAATAACTCATAGTATAGCACATAAAACTGGTGCAGTATTCCACATACCTCATGGGTGTGCTAATGCTATATACTTACCTTATGTTATAGATTTTAACAAGAAAGCTTGTTCAGAAAGATATGTTGAAATAGCTAAAACACTCCAGCTACCTGGAAATAATGAAAATGAATTAATAGATTCATTAACTGAAATGATTCGTGATATGAACAAGAAGATGGATATTCCTCTCACAATAAAGGATTATGGTATAAGTGAAAGCGATTTTAATGAAAACCTAGATTTTATAGCTCACAATGCTATGCTGGATGCTTGCACTGGATCCAATCCTAGAGAAATATCTGAAGAAGAGATGAAAAAGCTCTTACAGTGTATGTATAGTGGACAAAAGGTTGATTTTTAACTCAAAAATCAATGTAGATATTTATCAATTAAACTCAGTGTAATTTTAAATATTAACACCCTCAGACGTTAATATTAAATATTATTATCAATGAATCTTACTTAGTGGGATTTGTTTCTCCCACTAAGTTTAGATGAATTATCTAGGGGCGTAGCTACTGTTATCTCCCACTTTGATAAAAGTGGAAGTGTTACAGTAGGTAGCCATCAGATAAAAATAAGTACTGTGATCTTCGGTACTTATTTTTTTTTACACAAATGCAACTTTTGAATTATCAGTCTCATTATATATTTATTAAATCGGGTATATTGCAGAAAATAGAATTTTTAGTATAATCTTTATAGAGGAGAGTGATACATATGTTAAATCATTTGGAAGGTAAATTTAACACATTTGATGGTATAGAATTATTTTATACTAAAGATATAGTAGATTCCGCAAAGGCAGTAATTGTAATAGTACATGGACTTTGTGAACACTCAGGAAGATATGATTATTTTACAAAAAGATTAAATAATTTTGGTTATACAGTTTACAGATTTGATAATAGGGGCCATGGGAAATCTGGAGGAGAAAGAGGTTATGTAGAAAACTTTCAGTATTTTTTCAGAGATGCGGATAAAGTAGTAGATATGGCTTTAGAAGAAAATAAAAAATTACCTGTATTTATGTTTGGGCATAGTATGGGAGGATTTATTACAGCAGGTTATGGAATAAAATATGAAAATAAGTTAAAAGGCCAAATATTATCAGGAGCTGCAGTTATGGAACCTCCTGCCTTTAAAAATTTAAAAAAAGATAACTATTTTGAAAAGCATCCAAGAGAAAAATCACCTAATCTTCTAGCTAAACTTATGTGTAGAGATGAGGCTGTAGTTGAAGACTATAATAATGACCCTCTTGTACTTAGAGAAACTAATATAAAACTTTTAGGAGAAGTATTTATAAAGGGTTCTGAATGGATTAATGAGAATATTAAAAACTATAAGTATCCATGTCTTATACTTCATGGAGAAATGGACAGACTAGTTAAAGCTGAGGCTTCTAAATGGATGTTTAACAATATCAATTCAAGTGATAAATCTATAAAAATATACCCTGAATGTTATCATGAAATATTAAGTGAAAAAAATGAAAAGGAAAATGTTATACAGGATATACATAAATGGATTGAAGAAAGAATCTAAAATTTGTAAAAATCCCTTGACTACAATAAACTAATTAAGGGATTTTTATTGTTTTTTAGGAAATTTTAAATGTTTCTATTGTTAAATTGAAATTAACGTGATAAAATATTCTTGGGTGGTATCTTAATAGAGCCACACCAGGTTTTTTGCATTAAAATAATAATACAACTCATATCTATATGAATGAGATTGGAATTAGGTTGTTGTATCACGTTACGGAGGTGATACTATTAAAATTGGATTTATTGGACCCGGGAAGGTAGGCGTAAATTTAGGACGTTACTTTACCCATAAAGGGTTGAAATTAAGTGGCTTTTATGGAAAAAATCCAAAGAGCACTTTAGAAGCAGTTAATATTACTAAATCTAAATTTTATAACAACATTCAAGAGATTATTAAGGAAAGTGATATATTATTTATTACAACACCTGATGACATCATCTCAACTATAGATAATGAATTATTGAAATTTGATCTAAAAAACAAATCAGTTTGCCACACAAGTGGATCACTTAAATCAAATGTATTATGTAATGCCAAACATTCTGGTGCATTGATCTATTCTATACATCCAATATTTGCGTTTTCAAATAAAAATATGAATTTAGAAGAATTTGAAAAAACCTATTTTTCCGTTGAAGGTGATATCTTTGAAAATTCAATAGTTTTAAGATTGCTTAAAGCTTTAGGAAATAACTTCTTCATAAGAGATAAAGAAACTTCTTCAACTTATCATTTGGCTAATGTGTTTGTTTCTAATCTTATATTATCCTTATTAGAGATAGGAATTAGTTATTTTAAAACACTTGGACTAAGTGAAGAAGAGGCTTTAAGAGCTGTAAAACCACTTATAAATGGAAATATAGAGAGCATTTATTCAAAAGGATTTGTGAATTCTTTAACAGGTCCTGTCTTAAGAGGCGATATTAAAACAATAGAAAAGCATCTTTCAGTTTTGAAAGATGATGATAAAAAACTTTATAGTTTATTATCATTAAACCTATTGAAACTTGTTGCCTTGAAAAATTCTGAAGATTTAAATACTAAAGAAAAAGAATATAGTCATTCTTCGGTTGTTAATAACGAAGATATACTCAAAAATTTTTTAAGGAGTTCAAAAAATCATTTGGAAATTTATAGAATTTTAGGAGGAATAGAATAGTGAAAAACACAGTGTTAACTTTTAAAAATGCTAAAACTCAAGGGAAAAAATTAAGTATGCTTACAGCATATGATTATTCAATGGCTAAAATTATTGATGAAAGTAACATTAATGGAATTTTAATAGGAGATTCTCTTGGAATGGTCATTAAAGGAGAAGAAGGTACTTTAGGCGTTACAATGGATGAAATGGTTTATCATACAAAGGCCGTTAAAAGAGGAACTAAAAACGCACTGATTGTAAGTGATATGCCATTCTTATCTTATCATGTTTCGGTAGAACAAGCTATTTTAAATGCAGGAAGATTAATTAAAGAAGGCGGAGCTAATGCAGTAAAACTGGAAGGCGGAGCTAATGTTGTAGAACAAATTAAAGCAATTGTAGATGCTCAAATTCCAGTAATGGGTCATTTAGGGCTAACTCCTCAATCTGTTAATGCCTTCGGAGGATTTAAAGTTCAAGGGAAAGATGAATCAGCCGCTAAAAAACTTATAGATGATGCAGTTCTTATCGAAAAAGCAGGTGCATTCGCCATTGTGCTTGAGGGAATTCCAGAAAAAGTAGCAGAACTTATTACAAAATCAGTTACTATACCTACTATAGGTATTGGAGCAGGCAGATATTGTGATGGACAGATTTTAGTTTATCAAGATATGCTTGGAATGTTTAGCGATTTTGTACCAAAGTTCGTAAAACAGTATGCAAACATCGGGACGATTATGAAAGAAGCTATTGGTTCTTATATCAAAGAAGTACAAGAAGGAAAGTTTCCAGAAAAAAAACACACCTTTAAAATTGATGAAAGTGAACTAGAAAAAATATGTGAATAAATGAATGCCTAAAGGGGAATAGACAATGTTAGTAAAAAAAATAAATGAACTTAGAAGTTTAATTAAATTATGGAGGAAAGAAGGACTTTCAATAGGTTATGTTCCAACAATGGGAGCTTTGCATGAAGGACATGAAAGTTTAATTAGAAAAGCAGTAAAAGAAAATGATAAAGTAGTTGTTAGTGTATTTGTAAATCCAACACAATTTGGTCCAAATGAAGATTACAACAGTTATCCTAGAAATATTGATAAAGATTTGGAAATATGTATGGATGCAGGTGCAAATGTAGTTTTTAACCCTGAGCCAAGTGAAATGTATTATGATAATAGGTCTACAAGTGTTAGTGTTTCAAACCTTACAAGTGTACTTTGTGGTGCAAAAAGACCAGGCCATTTTGATGGAGTATGCCTAGTAATTTCTAAGTTTCTAAATATTGTAACTCCTGATAGAGCTTATTTTGGAGAAAAGGATGCTCAACAAGTAGCTGTCATAAAAAGAATGGTTAGAGATTTAAATATAGATGTAGAAATAGTAGCATGTCCGATAATTCGAGAAGAAGACGGATTAGCTAAAAGTTCAAGAAATACTTATTTATCAAATGAAGAAAGAAAAGCAGCCTTGGTATTAAGCAGAAGTTTAAACAAATCAAAAGAAATGCTAAAACAAGGTGAAAGAAAAGCAGATATTATTAAACAAATTATAAAAGAAGAAATTAATAAGGAACCATTAGCAAAAATTGATTACGTCGAAATAGTAGATAGCGAATCATTAGAAAATGTTGAGACAATAGAAAAAAGCATTTTAATTCCAATAGCTGTATATATAGGCAAAACAAGATTAATAGATAATTTCACTTTTAAAATATAATTTTAGAGGAGCATTTAGATGATACTTACAATGTTAAAAGGAAAGATCCATAGAGCTACAGTGACACAAGCGGAATTAAATTATGTAGGAAGTATTACTATAGATAAAACACTCCTAGAAGCATCAAATATATTAGAAAACGAAAAAGTTCAAATCGTTGATGTTAATAACGGAGCAAGATTTGAAACATATGTAATTCCAGGACAAAGTGATTCAGGAGTAATTTGTTTAAATGGTGCTGCCGCAAGATTAGTACAACCTGGAGATAAAGTTATTATCATTGCTTACGCACAAATGAATGAAGATGAAGCAAAAAAATATAAGCCAACCGTTGTATTTATGAATGATGATAATACAATAAAAGAAATTACTAACTATGAATCTAATCAAGAAAATTAGTTCATTACAACTTATTTAACAATTCAACTGTAAAAGTGGTATTTATTTTTATGTAAATACCACTTTTATATCATAAAACATTAAAGTTTTATGATACCATTTAAGCCCTTATTTGATGGCCAATGAATAGTCCTGTTATTAAAATTAATCTCAACATAATCATTCAGCACTCTAATACTTATACTTCGATCACTATTTCTATACTTTAATATATTAGCTAAACATATAGCTTTTTCAAAGCCATCTCCCCTTTGGTAGTTACATACTTCATCCGGTTGGGCCATTCGGGGACCATCATATATGGATATGTTAGGCATATTCTCTAATATATTTATAACTTCATCTTCACCTAAGTCCTGATACATAGTAATTGAAACAGGATTTCGCTCTAAGGCCGCTTTGATAAAAGGCTTCCATTCAATCCTGGAAAAATCCCTTAATGTGTAAAAAGCAAGATCAGCAGAAACGTTTTTGTCCCTAATACATTCTAAATAGCTAATAATATCTTCCCTACTCATTTCTGTCGATAACTGTATTGGTTCTGCCTTAATAAAACTTTTATTCTTTCCCGGAAGCCTTGGATTTATGTTACAAAATTCATACAGAGAAATTAAAATTTCCCTTTTTTTAGCCTGTGGCATATGAGGGCAATCGAATTGATCCATTATATTAGTCATATCTTTCCCATCACTAAAATCTACCTTATGGGTTTTAAAGAATTCACTAAATTTATTAAGGCATATTCTGCCTTGCATCGGTTCCTGAGAAAATTCATACTCATCAATCTCAGATAACAGCTTGTCTCTCGTACTCTTATTGATCTTAAAAGAGCTAGTGTGTTCATAAGCATAGGCCTTTTCAGCGGCAATATACCTCTGCCTGCCATGGCACTCATACTTAATTTGAAAAAATTTTTGAAAATGGCTCTCTTGCCTAAGAAAATTGCATAATATTTCATAATCTATATCATTTACAAGAAATTTTTTAAGCTTTTTTTCAAAGTTCGTATATACCTCATGATCTATTGTTGCTTGAGGATATACCACATGGACAAAACCTGTGTTATGAGAAACAATTGTAATTTGTTCGTTTCGTATTGCTCTTTGGGCCTTTGCTGTAAGTTCAGTACCATTAAACCACATATTTTTAGTAACAATCCTTCTATTATTTGTTAATACTCCATCTTTTACATCTATAAAGTTTTGTGAATGAAGAGGTGTTGCAAGCAGGTATATGTTTTCAAGTGGTATTTTGCATATTATAAACAGTGCGGCAGCATAAAGAGTAGATAGAGACACACATTCACCTGCACCCTTTTCGTAGTCCTTTTTGTATTTGAATGCGTTCATTGCCTCTACAGTTTCAGTCTTCCAATAAGGAATCATATTGGAGTCATATTTGTCAATACCAAAATGCCGTCTAATATCCATACTAAAATAATATTTGTCCCCTTCATAACCAAATAAGGCATTACTCCTACTTATTGTTTCAGCATCCATAAAGGGTTCAAAACGTTCTATTTCCTTCTCCTTAGTTGTAAGTCCCCATGTATCAATATCCAGATTAAAATCATAATTATCCATTATATACTGCTTAAGTCTTAATATCCTCCTATATGGTTTTAAGTTGTCAATATTCTTAAACCACTCATCATTCTTCCATTCCCATATAATCGGAGACATTATATTCGCTAACAAGAGACTATATAAAAGTTCAGGGAATATGAAAATCTCCATATCTGATAGGGTAACTGCTGATGAATATTTTTCTATATCCTTATCATTAAAAATCTCAAACACATCCTTTTTACTGATGTACAGCAGAAAAACTTTTGAAATATTTTCCATCAGAAGTACATCTTTTTATAATTTAAAACTAGAAAAACATAAAGTTAACTATAATTTTCTGATAGTTATATGCATTATAACACATTTTTACCATCTTTAGTAATCACGTTTGCCTGATTTTTTATATCATTTAACATTTTAATAATGTCTAATGATATATCCTTTGCCCTATTAGCATTTCTTAAGGCTCCATTCCTATCTCCACATTTAATTTTATCAATTACTACATGTCCAACTTTATGCAGCTCTAAATGTATTGAATCTATTTTATCCCACACAATTTTAATGCCTTCATCTTTTGGTGTTATTGACTCATAAAAATGCCCAAATCCACATTTATGGCCATCTGTTTGCAGAGGTTGTATCTGCATTTTGTTCGCCATATCTTGAAGGGTATTAACCCAATTTATATGTGCTGAAATAGCATTATCCATTACATTTGTAAAAGCATCATTATCCATTCTAAAATCACTTTCATAAAAAATGCTATTACTTAATTTGGCTAAGTTTGAAATATCATCTTCAATTTTAGAAATGGAATTACCCATATTACCAATTTCTATTGATTCACTATAAACATCTTCTGATATAACCTTAATTTTATTAGCATCTTTACTCACAGAATGAGTTTCATCACTAATATATTCAATAGAAGCACTTATTTCCTGTGATGTACTAGCTGCCTGGGTAACATTACTTGAAACTAATTCAATACTTTCTTTACTTTCTTTAATAGATTTAGAAATATCATTGATAAACTCATTCATATTAAATATAGCAGTTTTAGTTTGAGATGTACTACTTTTACTCTGAGCACAAGCTTTTTCAATATCATTCATCAGGTTATTTATGAAAATAAGCTGTTCTTTGGTAACGCTGGCAAGTTTTCTTACCTCCTCAGCCACAACAGCAAATCCCCTACCGTGCTCTCCAGCTATTGCAGCCTCTATACTTGCATTTAAGGCTAAAAGATTTGTTTGTTCTGCTATTTGCTGAATACCATCAACAGTACCTTTCATGCTTTCTACCAATTGCAATAGATTATTCATATCTCCTTCCATTGATACAGAATGATTGATCATATCATCTTTCAAGTTATTTACCTTATCCAAGGATTTATAGTTCTTTTCATTTAAAATTAAAAGAGAATTAGCTTGAACTGATATTTCTTCTATAGATGAAGCATTCTCTATGGCATTATTTGATATTTCGGTCATATTTTCATTTAGCTCATCTATTACATTTTTAATATTATCTGTATGTTTTTTTAAATTTTCCGATTTAGATGCTAACTCAATCGATTGATGTTTCATATTTACATTGAATGCACTAATACTAATGGCTGTATCAATAATCCCTTTTATCATAGTTTTGACAGGTGAAGATATCTTGTTTATAGATTCAAATTTATGTTCTATACTCTTAATAATGTCCTTACTACCTGTTGAATATTTTTCAAGTATTTTCTCAATATTTTTAACTTTAATTCTTTCTTGAAACATTACACGTCCTCCTCAAAATTCATTTTAAATTATAATATTAAATTAATATTAAAAAATAATAATTATTACTTCTATAATATTATACCACTTTTACTTAATTACTCACAATATAATTTTCCTTTAATTATCGTATAGTATGAAAATTTGTTTAAAAATAAGTCCTTACCTTTAAATTTTGTAATTACCATAATCTAAGTCTTAAAGATTCAGCATCAATGCAGCTGTTAGAAGGATTACCATAACTTACATTGGTAATTTTATGGTTAGTTCTTTATTAATTTAAAATTCCAAGGAACCTTAAAGCGTATAAAAAACATAGAAAATACACAGTACTATACACAATAATTATAAATTTAATAAGTTTTATAAGGAAATGTGATTAATATGGGACAAAGAAAGGATACAAATTACTCCAATTCATATGTTGAGCAAAATTTATCTTTTATCAAAAATCAATTAGGAGATGGTATTGGTCTCAGTGAAGGTAATTTTAAAGCCTTTGGTGGGCAGAGAGAAATTGGAGTATTATATGTGACAAGTCTTTGTGATAAAGAATTTATAAGTGATCAGGTTATTACCCCTTTATTACAGGGAACATTAAAAAACAATATGGGAAATGGTGACATAAGTATATTGGCACAGACAATGTTTATTTCACCAATAAATACCAAAATAATAAAACAAAAAGAAGAAGCTGTAACTGAATTATTAAAAGGAAATACAGTAATTTTTTTTGAGGGATCTAGCAGTATACTTATAGTTCAGGCTCCAAAGATAGAAAAAAGATCTATAAATAAGCCAGAAAATGAAACGACTATTTTTGGTGCTAAAGAGGCCTTTGTAGAAGACATAGAAACTAATATTAGCATGGTTATTAGGAGACTTCCTATACCGACACTTAAATTTGAAACCTTTACCTTGGGGAAATTATCCTGTACAAATTCAAAATTATTATGGATTAAAGGGTTAGCTAAGGATGATATTATAGAAGAAATGAGAAGACGGATTAGAGATGTGGATACCGAGATAGTAGATGGTACCAGCACTTTAGCTGAACTTATACAAGATAAGCCTACTAGTATATTTCCAACATATAGATTGACAGAGCGTCCAGACGTAGTTTCAAGAGCACTGTCTGACGGCCATGTTGCAATACTTTGCAATAATAGTCCGTTTGCATTGATAGTACCAATGACTTTTTGGGATAACTTTAAAACTATGGATGATTATTCACAGTTACCTTTTGCTGGTTCGCTATTAAGAATCATTAGAATTTTAGCTTTTATTGTATCTATTACCGTATCACCACTATACCTTTCCTTTGTTACTTACAATCATACTATTGTTCCGCCATCTCTTGGTTTGAATATTTCTCAAGGAAGAAATGGTGTCCCATTCCCTTCAATAGTAGAGCTACTCGCCATGACAATTATAATTGATATATTTCGTGAAGCTGGAACACGTATGCCGGGAATAGTAGGTTATTTTATAGGAACTTTAGGTGCAGTTATAATTGGTCAGTCAGCTGTAGCAGCAGGTTATATAAGTGTATCTATTATTATAGTGGTGTCATTTTCAGCAATAGCTACCTTTGCTATTTCATCAACTATACTAGTAAATACTTCAAGAATAATTAATTATTCTTTAATATTGCTATCAGGGATTTTGGGCATATTTGGTTTTTTTAATGGCAGTTTTATTATTCTATGGAGAATGTCCATATTGGAATCCTTTGGAGTACCTTACTTATATCCAATCATACCAGTTGAGTTTCAAGGATGGAAAGATGTTTTTATCAGAGCACCTTTGAAAATGTTGAAAAACAAACTAACACTTATTGCAAATGTAAGTAGTAATAAAGCTGGAAATACAAAAAAGTAATGAAATATCTTTTATTATAAGAGAAGGTGACCTCCATTGAGATATGATAAGTTCACAAGAGAACAAATTATTTTTCTTACATTTGCAAGTGGATGTGGTAATATGGCATTTAATTTTATTTGGGCTGTACATTTATCAGGAAGAAGTGGATGGGTTGCAATGTGCATAGGAATTCTTTTGACCATTCCTATTGCCATTATAATAGTATACTTAAGCAAGAAGTATCCTGAATGTAATATATTTGATATTATAAATATTAGTTTTGGAAAGCCTTTATATATAATTGTGATAATAATTAATGCAGTAATAAATATTGCTTTAGCAGTAATTATTTTGAATTTTTTGACCGAAACAGTTAAGGTATACTTTTTACACTTAACTCCTGTATGGGTGATTATGACCGTTATTCTTATCATGGCCTTTTTATTTGTAAATAATAAAACCTTGCTATTTGGAAGAGCGGTAGAAGTACTAACGGTATGGTATATATTAAATTATTTCACAGGGTTTTCTCTTGCTTTTGTGAAGGAATTTGATTTTAAAAACATATTTCCTATATTTGATACTACACTATTAAAATTTGGGCAGGCAGTGTACTTTTCATTATGTTCAGCCTCAGAAATATTACTGTTTATAATAGTGATGGTTGGTCATAT
>ENA-UOOE01003070-UOOE01003070.1-fermentation-metagenome-genome-assembly--contig:-NODE-3070-length-11039-cov-6.998543_pt1 | contig 11039 bp, 11 predicted proteins | sample MGYA00245776_ERZ724021 | MGnify/ENA primary metagenome ERZ724021 (study PRJEB28704, sample SAMN03018321) | fermentation metagenome | biome: anthropogenic terrestrial biome; feature: soil; material...
GTCAACCTAACTTATTTTTTAAAAATTTTTGTCTTGACAAAGGGGTGCACTTTATATCGTTCTTTTTACATCACCGTATTCCATTATCTTTTTATAATAATAATGATCAGTATCTTTATATAAAATCCAACCATCATTATCACAAAATCTTTTCAATTCTCTCCATCTTGGCATTCAATTAACTCCGCAATTTCACTTATATCATCAGATATAATCGCTCTTAACACAAATGGAATATGCATTTTTCTATTTGGAGCTGAACCCCAAAATTCAAAATCTTTATAGAATTCTTCCGAATATTCCTTTATTTCTTCCGCAAGTTTTATTTTAGCTTCTTCTTCAGTAGGAGCATTATCAACCAAATCAATGTTGTCAAGAGATAGTGTTATAGAGTTATCGTCCTCAATATATCTTTTAGCTACAAACTTATAAGGGCTTAGGACTTCTTTTAGCAACTCTGTGCTAGACAATACTAATTCATCTCTTGTTCTTTTAATAAATTGGGGTTTTTGCCTTATAGCATTATCGATTACAGTACTCCATTCTTTTCTTGCCTCAGTCGCATTTATTACAAACATATCATTCATCTCCTTGGTCTCCATTCTATCACATTATGTACGTTATGTCAATTATGTACATAGTATATTATATGTGATAAAAAATGAATTATTCTTTTAATTGGAAACTTTATAAATATTTTACTCATTCTTTAAAACATCATCCAACACTCCGGATGAAAGAGCTTCTCTTACATCTGATATTGTATATCCTTTACTTTTAATTACCTTGACAGTTGTTTTTATTTCAGCATTTTCTATATCCTCCTCAATTAATTTAATTTTAGCATTTGACTGTTCAATCTTTTTGTTAAGCTCATCCCTTCTTATAAGAAGCTTCTCAAGTGCCTGCTTTTCTTTTTCCAACTTACTATATAAAGTCATTTAATCACTCCTGTTCAAAATTTACCACTCTTCTAAAATATTTGAAACCATTAAAACTATTTACCGTAACACCTGTCCCCCATTCGCTATGAGCGTACAGGTTATTTTCATCCTTATCCTTACCTATGTAAATTCCCACATGGTTTATTCCTGATGAATTAGGCATCTGTAAAAATGCTAAATCCCCTACCTGAAGCTCATCTTCACGAATTGGATATGAATTCTTGAATTGATATGCGGTTCCCCCTCCGGACAACATATTACCTATGCCAGCTGTTTTATAAACCCAGTCAACATACCCTGAACAATCCAATCCAAACGGTCTATATGTGTCAGTTGTATCGCTGCCCTTTGCAGTTACCTTAGTACTCTCACCCCAATCATCATTCCAACCTGCAGAACTCTTTCCACCCCAAAAATACTTCACCTTGCCCACAATACTTAAAGCAGTATCGTATAATTTTTTCTGCTGTACATTTGACATATTTGGAGCATTTTCCCTCAATTTAATGATTTCTTCTTGAGTCAGCTCCCCGTATTGTTGCGCAAACTCCGGAAATTGCTCATTGAATCCGGAAACAAGTCGTCTCGCCCAAGCTTTCTGTTCTTCATCAAATTTCATTTCATTCATAATCGTATCCATATCAGAAGTATAAACCGTTATTATCTTCCTTCTCTGTTTTTTTTCTTTATCATCATCCTCATCGCTCGGCACGTAATATACTTCAGATGATACTTTTATCTCATAAAGTTCTTTATATATCTTTTCTATGAATGATTCTTCCCTTGTTGAAAATGTTAAATCCTGTTCGAATTTGACTGCAGCAACAGCAAAAATCTCCTGAAAATTAGTATGTACTCCCAGCATGTCTCCAATATAATCTATTCTTACATCATCATAGCTGTCATCATCTGCCAAGTCGTTGATTTTCTGCAACAGCTTACCATCTAATAATTCAACTTTATCTCTATAATTCTCAGCAACGTCATTATCTGTCATAAAATATTGTTGACTTAGTGAAGCAATTAAGCTTGAAGATACAGAATTTACAAAAAGAAAAAAAGCAGCTGCGCCTACTATTAAAAACAGAAGAGTCTTCTTACCCGGCAAAATAATTGTTACTGCCTTTTTAGCAACTTCAATTATATTCTTTGTAATTTTTGAAGGCACAACTGTTCTTCTATGATTCAATGTTCTATTAATAATCGTCTTGTTGGTTTTAATTCTGTTTGGACGGTATGCGGCTGTTTTACTGCCGGCACTGGTTCTAACTTTTTGTCCTGATTTAATTTTCTCATATTTTTGAGTGTTTTGTTTATACCCGTTGTATCTTTTTATTTTTTCGTTATAAATTTTTGTTTTAATACACTCGTTACTTTTAACCCCTCTGCTGTTTACAGTTTTGATAACATTAGAAATATCAGATGAAGTATACTTTAAGGCAATTGCCGTATCATATGTTCTCCTTACTTCCTTTTCAGTTTCAGCAAAGCTTCTGATACCTAAATCTGTATCTTCTGATTGAAATTGGATTGAAACTTGTGTATTTATGTTTTTTGCTGTCCTTAGTCCGGACTTGGTTCCCTTTACCGCCAGCTGCTTAAGCAATACTCTTCTGTCAACTCCGCCCTTTTCTTTTACAGCGTTTACAATTTTCTTGGTTCCTTTCACAACATGAATAAATCTTTTTGAACTGTATGCTACATCAGCAACAGCATCTACCTTGTCAGATGCATATATAATAGCCTGAATTCCTGTGTCAGGCTGTTTGCTGTCATCCTTTCCTCTTAATTCATTTTTTACATTTGAAGAAGCATTTCCAATCAACGTATGTGTTCTAATCCGACTATTTTCCTGTTTATTTAATTTAACTTTGCCGGACTTGGACTTTAAGGGTTTTTTATATTTACCTTTTCCTACAAGAATTCTATTTTGTACAAATCTGATATTCCCGCCTTTTTTAATTATTTTAACATTTTTCAACCTTTGAGTATTTGAATATTTTATCCTTTGACAAAAACTGTTCCTATTAACTTTTTCCTTATAAGAATCCTTTTTACTCTTCACAGCCATTATGCAGCACCTGTACCTGTTTCCTCTAATTTGGTTGTCATCATCTTATACAGTTTTGTATTCTTAGGGAAATCATCAATAAATGGTATAATGCTTCCACCGGTAAATAATAATCCCTGTCCCGGATCTGAGTTAGTTATGTACTGCAGCTGCGTCGGTGATATGTTAAACATCCTTTCAAGCTCTGCCCTGTCTGTGGCTGCTTGATTGAGCATCATTACAAAATCAGAATTTGCAAGCATACTCCTTGCTGTTTCAGACCGTAATAAATCCTCCACATTTTGTGTTATGCCGGTTACAACACCGCCGTACTTTCTTGAACGTTTATAAAGCTCGTAGAAGAAGTTAGCTGAATATTCATTATTAAACAACAGATACATCTCGTCAATATATATCCATGTATGTCTGCCCTTTTTTCTGTTCTCAACTATTCTGTTCCAAATGGAATCAAGAGTTATGAGCATACCCATTGATTTAAGCTGCTTACCCAAATCCTTAATATCAAAGCAAACAATTCTATTATTGATATCAATATTAGTTTTCTGTGAAAATACCGATAGATTCCCTACCGTATACAATTCAAGTGCTGTTGCCAATCCTTCTGCCTCAGGTTCTTTCTGACTTTTCAAAACTTCATAAAAATCTTTCAAAGTTGGAGTTGATTCTTTATTGAATGTCTGCATATATTCTTGATAAGTTAGCCTTACACACCTATCAAGAATCGATTTTTCTTTGGCGGTAAGACCGTTTTTGCCCCCGATAACTGTTTCAAATAAAGATAAAAGAAAATCAGACTTCAGTGATAATGGGTCTTCAGAGTATTCTACATCCATATCCATTGGATTTATGTGGCTTATACTATCCGAGGATATTTGTATTACTTCTCCTCCAAAGTTTCTCACCAAATTTGTATATTCTCTCTCAGGGTCTATAATTAAAACATCATCTCCGACACTTAAAATTGAATTAATCATTTCACGTTTTGCCGCGAAACTTTTACCGCTTCCCGGTGTTCCCAAAATAAATCCATTCTGATTTTTCAGAGTCTTACGGTTGAATATAATAATGTTCTTTGATATTGCATTTAATCCGTAATACATTCCGCCGGGCTGAGTAATCTCCTGGCTCGAAAAAGGTATAAATACAGCTGTCGCTTCAGTCGTAAGGCATCTGTCAACATATAGATTATTCTGTCCCAATGGCAGTACAGAATTAAGTCCTTCTTCCTGCTGATAATTCAAAGTACCTATTTGACATAAATACTTCCTTGCAGTAGACTTAATTATTTCAGTCTGCTTGTCAAGTTTCTGCTTGTCATTGTTCATGAGCAGTATGGCTACATTTGTCAAAAACAGCCTTTGATTCTTATTCATTACATCTTCAAGCAGCTCTTCAGCTTCCTTCAAATTATTTTTCAACTCGTATGGAATAAATGCATCAAGATATCCGTTTTTTACGCTTTTTCTTTGATATTCTATTTTATTTGATTCCATACCGGTGATTTGCCGTTTTATCATCTTCAATGCATTTTCGGGTTCTATTGCTCTTATATTGATTGTTGTCACCATATTGAAACTGAAATCCGTCAGCTCAGTAAAAAATTGGTCATTTAAAAAGGATGGTAAACTTCTTAAGAATATCACCCTTGCGTATCTGTTTCCTATAAGCATATGATCACGTTTAAATTCAAACCCGTCCGGAGCAATTACATCATTAATTGTTAACCCATTTTTAAGCATTTCCGGATTATAAACAAAATTGCCGGCATTATCGCCTCTGTAAATATCATGCAACACTTCAAGTCTCTTATTAATCGGCTGTATTTTCGCATAACTTCCCATGCTTCTGAACAGTCCGGTAATTTCATTCTCAAGTCTTGAAAAAATGTTTCGTGCTTCAGATATATCATTCGCCTTGATACTTATTGTAATATATTTTTCTTTTTCAGTATCGTTTTTTCCCTTCTGAACTTGTTTTTTCAGCATGCCATTGTATTCATCTCTGTATTGGCAAAGACTGTCCTCTTTTCTTTCAAGCATAACTTTTCTTTCAAATTCAGACTGATTGATGGTTTTGTTGTTAACCGTAATCTGAAGATTAATTGTAGAATTAAAAAAATTGAGGAATTCACAGTATTTTGCAAATGTATCTATTTGATCATCTTCACTTATAGCATGATAATTCATGTCGAGAAATTCAAAAGATTTTGAAAATTCGCCTTTTCGTGATTCAATAATTCCGTCATCGTAAGCACTGTGTATAGGAACTGTCTTCTGTGCGGTTTTTGGAAATATCCTTTTATTTTTACTCTTATTTTTCTTTGATTTCCTATTAATGCTGTTTCTTTGCTTTAAAAACATTTTAAGATCTTCCTTTCCTGTTATTATTCGACCTATTGCTATCTTCTGCTGTCCTTCTTTGCTGTTCATATATTGTAGTATAAATATTTTCTACCTTATACTTTCTTTTTCTTGGAACAAGGAAACTAAATCTGAGCATGATTTTAATATATTTTTCAAAAGGCATTCCATCAAATTTAATAAATCCTAATAGGAAAATCGGAACACCTGTAAACATTACAAGCCAACTTGCCAATTCATCTCCTATGTATGGCTTTGTGTATAGATATAAGGGAACATTAATAGCAAAGGCTACGGATAAACTAATTATCTGCCTTAAGTTCAAACCGGCAAAAATAGTTTCTTTATAATCCCTTATTTCTTTAGGTATTTTTATTTCTATCATATTAACTCACCCCTGTAATCTTTCCAGCCCAAGCTTCGGATTTTGACAGAACAAGAATAAGCATAATAGAAAAAGCTATAGAAGTTCCTATTCCGAAGTCAGCATTTTCACCAACATTGGTTAATAGAGTTTTAGCTAATCCACCAAAAAGCATACCAACAAGAACTATGATTAAGCCTTGTAAGCAGATTGCTACATAGTGTTGGAAAAACCTCTTAGTGGAACCGGCATAATCTTCGCTACTCAGTGCTGCTATAGGAATCGGGGAAAGAGCAGTATATACACATAATTCTATAATTCTTCCATAACATATTACAAAAACCATTATATTTAGAATAAAGCATACTATACTAATCGGTGTAAATTGCGACTGAAACAATATTCTTTCTATAAGATTCATTTCAGATATTTGTTCTGCCAATGCAACTGTATCGACAATTTTAATTGACTCAACAGATATATCAACAGAAAATATAGCTTCCATTGACATATTGTATATCATGTTCATTATATCGAAACTTCTTTCCATAACAGCTTTTGCTATAACAAGTCTGATTAAAAGTCTAATTATATCCTCGATTCTAATAATTCTGAAGGACATAGATCTGTTTATTAGACCAAGCAGAAAAAACAATGTCAGTAAACTATATCCTATTGGCAAAATTGCTGAATTGACTGAAGAAATTACACTCCAGATTCCTATTAAGGAATCAATTGGCTTTGTAACTAAATCCACTGCTCCTTGTATTATTTTATTTAGATTATTAAATGTACCATCAAGATTTTTTACAATTTCATCAGCATTTAAATGCTGCCATCCAAATATTCCTACTAAACCGCCTCCAAATATTGAACCAATTATAGCTCCCATAATAATCACATCCTTTCAAAAAAGCAGCATATAAATGCTGCTCGTTAAACTCCAATAATTGCCCTTCCACCATAACCTATCGCCAAAAGCATAAGCCCGGATATTAGTTCTAATATTCCTTTTCTTCTTTGACCTGCATCTTCTGTAGAAAATGAAGTTGCTATTTGAACAAGACCATATAATCCGACTAAAATCCCTATCTTGCCAACCCATCCAAGAACCCAATCAACTACATTATTGTACTGTGCTTCTCCATCTACCGTAGCATAAACATTTATAGATGATATTATTGACATCAATATGGACATCACACTTATTCTGATTTTTTTTATTTTCATTTTACTCCTCCGTTATCACTTATTTCTTCTTTATTAAGCAGTTCTTCTTCATAAAACGATTCTGTTATTTTAATATTAGCTTTGTTTTCATTAGACTTGTTTTCTTTATCTTTTAATGATCTGTACAGCTTTTCCAATTGCTCAAATTCAAGTTCAAAATCTTTCATACTGTACCGGTCAAGCACCTTAGCTCTCTCATCTTCAGATTGTCTTGCTTGACAATATCTTTTAGCATCTTTATAATCAAAGTAATTTTTATCGCTGTAATCATAAAGAAATTTATACCTCGGATGGTTTTCAAGAACATATTTTTTAGAATAAAAAGGATAAAGCCCCCTTATCATCAAAATGCAGTCATTATCAGGCATTCTTCCTACTTCATCAGAGGTCATAAGTTCTCTCCCGTGGATGCCGTAATTATAAGATATACTGCCTTGTTTTCCTTTTCCATAATTTATATTCCTTGTATCTATTGTTTCTTTTCCAAGCTGCTTGCTCACATATTCAAGAGTACTCTGTTCTTTGCTCCCAAGGAATAAAAAAGAATCACAGTTACCGATTATTGTTTTCCAACTGTCTTTATACATAGTTTCGAGCTGCGCTAAATTTTGAAGTATTATAGTACAACTTATTTCACGACTTCTCATTGTTGAAATTCTATTATCAAAATTCGGTATATATCCGATATTTGCAAATTCATCAAGCATACACCTCACATGGTTCTTTAGTCTGCCTTTATTTATAAAATCTGCTGTATAATACAAACTGTCAAACAGCTGAGAATACATCATTGCAGCAAGAAAGTTAAAGGTTGTATCAGAATCCGGAATAACCACAAATAAAGCAGTCTTTTCATCACCCATTTTATCTAGCTCAAGCTCGTCTTTTGCCGTAAGTTCTGCTACGGCATCAATATTGAATGCTGCCAATCTAACTCCGACAGAAATGAGTATTGATTTTGCAGTTTTGCCTGCACCTTGTTTGAAGATTGTATACTGACGATTAGCGATATGATTTGACTTTTCTTTAGATAATTCATTAAAAATAATATCTAAATCACTTGCATAGTTTTCATCTTCTTCTTTAACATCTGCATACCTTAATAACTGCATCACTGTCTTCATGTTTTGTTCTTCAGGTACTATCTCATACCATATATATGAAAATATTGCTTGAAGCAATGCAACCTCTGACTTCTCCCAAAACGGGTCGTTTCCACCTGTAAATCCTTTAGGATTGGTGTTTTTTACCAATGTATTTATTGCCTTCAGCACATCCGTATCGCTTCTTATATAAGAAAACGGATTATAGCATAAGCTATAACCCATTTCTATTAGGTTAAAAACTTTTAATTTATATCCGGCTTGTAGAAAAGAGTGCCCTGTATCCCTTAATAGTTCACCCTTTGGGTCTGTTATTACATAACTGGTGTTTGCTTGCAGCAAGTTTGGTTTAACAACAAATCGGCTCTTACCTGTACCGGCTCCTCCCACAACCAATACATTAAGATTCTTCCTTGTTTTTCTTGTATCAACGCTGAGCATTTCAGATTTAGTAAAGATGATGTTTTTACTCTTATCTTTATTCCTCAGCTTTTCAATATCTTTCTTATCCGCCCATTTTGCCGTACCATGTTCCTTCCCGAACATATACTTTTTCTGTAAATCCAGCAGGATGTATGCCACAACAGCCCAATAGAAAATAGAAGAAAAAAACCACAATTTCTGTTGCCCATATTCAGGTAAAAAAAAAGGAGTGGCTTTTATGTGTTCAGCCATGTCTCTATCAAAAGTATCAATGTGATTGATTAACTTATCATAGCTGCTTATAACCGCTCCTGCATGAATAATATAGAAACTGAAAGCAAAGTATATTATTACAAATAATATTATTTTCTGCTTGACCTTTCTTTTTCTTTTCTCTTGTTCAGTCAGCAATTACCTGTCACTCCTTTCCTTAGACTTGCTTTTTTGCTTTTTTTGCTGCTTAGGCATTTTCTCTCTAACTTCTTTTATCTGTTTGTCCACTTGTTCCATTGTTTTTTTGTCATCTTTTTTCACGTATGTTTCCTTTAATTTGTCAATTTCGGATTCATTTTCGACTAATTCAGGATTCTTGAAATTTTTCGCATTTTTTATCATTTCTTTTTCTACTGTGTCTTTTCCGTTTACTGTTTTTGTTTGACCATTTACAGTTATTTCAGCTTCAATGGAATTATTTTTAAAATCTTCTTTGATTTTCACGTAGTTTTCAGGGTTGCTTTTATCAACTAAATATGTTTTTTGAATTCCTTTAGTATCAACTTGAACATAGTTTTCAGGATTGTCCTTATCTACTATAAAGGTTTTATTAGATCCTAATCGATATTCTTCCAAAATTTTTTCAGCATTTTCTATATCTTTGACTTTTCCTTGTTTAATAATGTCAAGCATCTTATTAACAAGCTCTGCTTCCTTTGCTAAATATGCAATTGTATGTTTTTCTTCGCCCTTTTGAAAGAATGCAAAAGTAATACCGGAATCTTTAGCCATTTTAGCGAACACTTCCGCATCCTTTGTATTAAGATCCATCGTCTTAATTTCCTCGCCACTCTCCAGCATTTTCTTCATATTAACTTCTCCGGCATTAAGGACGCCCTTTTTGTTTAAGTAACCCATAATAAGAAACTTCAATAATTCAACTCCGCTTTTTAATCCTTCCTTACCTACTTCTGCACTAAAAGCCATTAATATACTTGCTGTATCTCCGCCTGTATTCATTATCTTGTAACCTCCTTAGCATTTTTACTTTTATTATTAACTGTTTTAGGTTTTTGAATAGATTCATTATTCCTATATTCTTTAATACTTGAATCAATCTGTTTTAATGATTTTTTCCCTGAAGCTCCTATCGCTATATCGCATTTTCTATCTACGAATATTGTGTAAATATCATCTTTTCTAAAAGCAATATAGTTGTACTTATCGTTATTTTTATTCTGGAAATTCCTTAATTCCTCTACTGTTATATTTTCAAATTTATTACTTCTTTCTTTAATGTCCTCCCAATTGATGTTACCATCAACATCCTGTAAAACTGGTATGTTATTTTTATTTAATATAGTTCTTAAGTTATCAGCATCCACCGATTTTATTATCAAATTTATACCGCTTTTATCATCTCTTGATGTTACTTTATTGGTTATAATCTTAATATCTTCATTTTCAATAGCAACCTTAATCGCCTTATAATCGTCTTCTGATATCCTGATATATACCTGAGTTTTAACTTTTGATTCTTTACTATTCTCACTTTTATTCACAATGTTTTTATTATCAACACTCTTATTTCCTGATTCTTTCTTTTTATCCTGCTTCTTTCTAAAATCTTCTTGTAGTTTTTGAAGTTCTTCCTCCGAATGTACAACAACAATACTTTTAAAACCTTTAACTATTTCCTTTATTTTTTCTATTTGTGCTTCTTTGGATAAATACTTTTCTCCTGCTTTCTCATCATTTACAAATTCTTCGGTGTTACCATTGAGCTTTATGGTTATTATCATACTGCTGATTTCTTTTTCAGACAGCCCTTTAATTAATCTATCTACTTCATTTTCAATTTCAGTCTTTTGATTATATTTTTCTTTTTCACTGTTTATTTCAGCGGTTTCTTTTTTATAAACATCACCATTTGAAAAATAATAACCCTCTTTATCAAGAAGGTTAATAGTATCTTGTTGGATTTCACCGTAAAGCATTAAATCAGTTTTAACCGTGTATTGTAATTGTTCCTGCTTATCCCATTCTTCAACATGCTTCCCACGTAAAGAAACTTTTGTTTCTCTGGTTTTCTCATCTGTTTTTATTGTTCGTCCTGTCGGTAATTTAGACTTTCTTGAGATTTCTTCAACATCAACTTTTATAAAATCACCTTTGTCTTTATCAAATAAACCAAATATTTTATTATATACAGCCTTCTCCGTTTCATCTATTTTATTAATCAATTTTTCATCAACTTTCTTTTCACTCATTTTATCTCTCCTCGTATAATATGTTTAGAACTACTTTTTAAGTGTTCTAAACTTTAATTTA
>ENA-UOOE01003071-UOOE01003071.1-fermentation-metagenome-genome-assembly--contig:-NODE-3071-length-11032-cov-5.338071_pt1 | contig 11032 bp, 6 predicted proteins | sample MGYA00245776_ERZ724021 | MGnify/ENA primary metagenome ERZ724021 (study PRJEB28704, sample SAMN03018321) | fermentation metagenome | biome: anthropogenic terrestrial biome; feature: soil; material...
GCACATTTAGGGAATATAGCCCAACGCACAAGAACTACATTCGAGACAAATCCCATCAACGCCCACATTATCAATAACCGTGCAGCCAGCAAACTGTGGAGCCGGAAATATCAAAAAGGTTGGGAAATGAAATTGTAAAAAGGTTTCATTTGTAAATCTTCTCATTCGTGATTAGTCTTGATTTAATTTGATATCAAGGGCAAAACTTAAATTTGTAATTGCATAAACAAAAAAAATTCAACCCTTAAAACTGTCAGAAATGAATTCCAAAGCGAACTTAATCGAAAAAAGCTAGGACAACGTAAATGGGCAGAAGAAATTATAAGATTCGATAAAGATAACTCTGCGAATGGTATCGATGTAGGTATAGGATTCGTAATAATAAAGCAGCTTATCTGCACCCAACCTTACGCCACCGAAGTCTTAGGAATAGTGATCCTTCAGCATCTGAACAATATTATCCAAGTAGAGGTTTGCTTCAGATTCCAAGATGTTTGATTGCCGTTTTTTTCATTCTTTAGCGTCGAATTGTAGGTCTTGTAATAGACTAATTGCCTATAGCCATCATCGATTTAGGTATGCCAAGGTTGAGTACTTGGCTGACAAAATCTAGCCAGTGCGGGAGATTGTTACCTATGACATTTGTTTCGTACTCGCTGGAACGCTGTCAACCGAGAGACCATGTGCGGTCGAATTCCAGTTATGTTACACTATGCTGAAATTCTTTATATTTGATGTTACTTTCGTTGTCAAGTTTAAGATCTCTTCTCAAACTACCTCTCTTTCGAACAGCTCAATACCATGGTTGTTGGGATTGAGATGTGTTAAATCAATCATTCATTCACAAAGAGTTGGATAATTTGGGAGATCTTTTTAGTATTGTACCTACTGTTTGGCTTTTTCTTACTTGATGAGGAGAAAGGGAATGTCAACCCGATGTGATTTTGCTACCGTAAAATAAGGAATAATCATCAAATCCGCCAGTGAATTTATTTTACTGTTGAACGCTTAATTTGAAATGAGATGAATCAGAGACTCCTATTGTTCTTTCTTTTCTTATCGCTCACCTTATTGTCAGCCGCACAAATTGTTTTCAAGGAGGGGTACATCATCAACAACAGAAATGAACGAATCGATTGCCAGATCAGAAATGTCGGTAGAGAAGGGAGTGCCATACATTATGAATACAGGCTAAGGGAATCGGGCAATTTTGAAAAAATTGAGTTGTCGAAATTTCTTGAATTTGGGATTGAGAATGAACTGAAATGTATAAGAGCACTTGTTCCCATTGATATGTCACCGGACCGTATTACCAACGTGGAAGACACGTTGAGCGTGTGGAAAGAGGGGCATGCATTTTTGAGCGTGCTGCTAGAGGGGGAATTGGCAACGCTCTTCGCGTACCATGATCTTGGCAAGGATTTTTTCTTTTATCGCCTGGAGGATTCCGACATCGTGCCACTCATCTATAAAAAATATGAGGTGGGGATTACTCCCAATTTTGTACAACGAAGGATCTACAACAACACGTTCAGGGGACAACTCGCCCTTCACCTTACTTGTGGCAATCAGAACAACGCCGAAAAAATTTCTTATACGAAAAAAGATCTGGTAAACTATTTCGAGAAGTATCATCAATGCAAAAAAAAAGATTACAAAACATTTGAAAGTTCCAGGACAAAAAAAGGACTACTATTACTTAAACCAAAAGTCGGTCTCAACAGCATTCAGCTGGGAATAAAGGATCCTATTGATGCAGCCCCAATGGCCTACTTCAGCAAGGGAAACAGTGTTGGATTTGGGGTTGAGGTTGCATACATTTTTCCATACAACAACTACCAGTGGGGTCTCTTCGTGGAGTCCAACCATCTATCATACAAGAGTGTTTCAGTCACCGTCATCAATGAAGTCAACCCCGACATGTACAAGGATTACATGATTGATTATCAATCCATCGAATTCCCCCTCGGTCTAATTTACCATTTGAAGCTGGATAAAAACAACCGGTTTTTTGCGAAAGTTGCATTTGTACCGCATATCATCTTCTCATCATCATACATTGCTTTCAATGCGACGGAAAAAAATAAATTCAGCTCCCACTCCTCCCTATTATTTGGCATCGGATACAACCATCGCGGTCTGGGGGTAGAGTTCAAGTACTACACGCCCGCAAACATCACGCAAAATCTCTATAAGCGAGGTTCGAACCTGAATCAGCTTTCTTTCAATCTTTTCTACACTTTTCAATTGCTTAGTGATCAAGGGTTCAGGTAGATCAACCTATAGAGGGAAGCGGTACTTGTTGGTAAAAAATATCAGGAGATTCCTGTTCTTCTCAAAGATCGGGAAGCTGCCTGACTATGTATCACAGGTCTTAACAAAAGAACTGATATCCCTTATCGATTTTTTAGTTGAAGTTTGATCATCTGTTCTGCCATGTTACCCCCATTCTCTCTTTGTGCAGCTGAATTGAAATGCAACTGATCGCCTATATGTCCCAACTGACTGGCTTCTGAAAAACGAACATTACTCATTTCGGTAGCCACTTCTTTCAGTGCCTCGTTTATTGTCGGGGAGAGCTTCGATTTCAGGAAATCGGGAACGCCACCCAGTACAATTGGGATAGTCTCATCTCCGAGATCCTTACGCAGTTGGATGAGAAGACGCAATAATCTCTCCTTGTAATGGGGTGCATCCGTGTTATTCGAATCGGACTCACCCTGCTGCCATACGATCCCTTTCAATACCCCGTGCGTCAAGGCCACCCTGGCCTTGCGCAACGCCTCTTCATACAACCCTCTTTCACCACCCGGCTGCCAGTAGGACACTTTGGTCCCCCCCACTGCGGCGGGTATCAGACCAATGGTTAGCCTGGGATAAAAACTAGCCATCTTTTTGCCGAAGGCAAGACCCGGCCCTGTTCCACGGTTTGCTTTGTCGTAATGCAGCGGTTCCTTTGCCGGGACAAAAGAATCAGTGGCATCAAGAACCAGCACACGAGGATGGGTGATCGTATCTTCCCTCTCAATAAAGCCTCGCCCGGCCATGTTAGATTGTCCAATGAGCAGGTAAAGGTCGTAAGGTTCTCGTGCTACCTCACTTTTATTTATTTGAAAAGTCAACTGACTTCTTAGCATCCCATTTTTCCGGAGATACTCCTTATATTCATCAAAAGCCCCTACACCGGGTCGGAAGCTATGCCAACTAAACTGACTGATGTTCCTTGTGAACAAGCCGGCGTAGATCAGCTGATCTTTCAGGTTTACCCACTTTTTCCCATGCCACCTGATGTTTTCACTGCCGCAACGCTTGAAAGATTCGATATCTACGCCGAATTGTACGCCAGTTTCATCACATGCCTGCTTGATATAAGAATACCAGAGTGGAAGTACCACATCGAAATCACCATCATCCACTGAACATCTTCCTCCGCAATCCTGGAGATAAAGGATGTCTATATCCGGGGCATTTTCGAAAAATGTCTTGAAAAAGTGATAGGTCATGTCAGCCGGTCGTCCCCGCCACAATGCAGGTGCAATTGCGACAATATATTTATTGGGCTTTGATTTGGCATATGATGCCACCCTTTGTTGATAATGTGCCAGTAGCATCCGATCCTCATCCTTCCACCACCCCCTGTACGAACCGTCGTGGAACTCCTCGCAAATGTACCAACCAGCCATGGCACCATGGTCACCAAACTTGTCGTAGAGATCATCGATCATCGTGACATTCTTTTCAAAGAGCTTGTCATAGGCGGCAGCGTCACCCTTGTCAAGAGGATACCTGCCACCATGCAATCCCAATATCAGCTTCATGCCGGTTTTTTCAGCTCCTTCAAACATCTGGTCAATGATGCCATACTCCTTTATCTTCCATTGGATCTTGTCGGTCTTGTAATAAAATGTAGCGGAGTCAACTTCTTTTGAACCGAGAGCAGAACGTTGAACGATCACAGTATCAATTCCAAGTTCCATGTATGATTCAAAGAGATTTTTCCAATCGTAATCCAGGTGATGAGTCGGATGCAACTGGATAAAGATGCTGGTAAAACGTACCGGTTCAGTATCGGGATTATAACTAGTCAGCTGCTCAAGCGCGTCGATATGCAAAACACCCTCGTGGGGTTTACCTGACACATTCTCGATATCGAAACTGTAACCGTTCACCCTGGATAGATTAAGTACAGTCCCGGGATTATCACCACCCGGCACAAATTTCTCATAGGGTATGAATACCTGCTGCCATCCTTTTTTCTTCAGGATATTATCGTCGCTGAATGTAAAGGTATAAAGTTGATCTTTAGCAAGTGTGAAGGAGTCATCCTGCTGAAGGAGATTTACGGTTAAGCGGTTGTTGCTGCCTTCACCATGTAACCAGAAGGAGATTCCTACCGGATAGAATGAGAGATCAGACCTGAAATTGTGATTCCAAACTTTTTGCAACCTGATCACTTCAGGGTTTTCCGACCTTTTGTTACCTGAAAAACGAAAGTTGCACTTGAGACTTCCGTTTCCCTGGTATTTGAAGTGGGGGTCAAACGAACTCTTCGCGGTTGTACCCTTTGAAGCATTGATCAAAATGGCTTCAAGACAGTAATAGGAAGCATCATAGTCGAAATTGTTGATGTATCTTGCGGCACCCTTGTACTCTTCACTCCCCGACAGTGTAGTCTGCGCGAAAAGGGTAGAAGGGAACAGCAGTAGAAGTAATACAAGCTTTTTTAAATTCAAACGGTCCATTGTCAATCTATTATTTGTGAATATACAGTAATTTCATAGAAGGGCTACGGAAAAATTTTCCGCATGGCTTCAGCAAATATTGCTGCCATCCTTTGTTGAATGTACTTATCTTTTCCCCTGTTGGGGTGCCAGCCATATTCAACTCCTTCAATCGTTTTACGATCAAATGAATAGAGCGTACTCATTCTTTCCCCGGTGACCGGATGAGTGATCTTATCGGAGAAGCCGATCAGGCGGTCGAACTCCACCAGTAGGAAACCCCATTTTGCGGCCAGTTGCCGTACCGAAGCATTGTATACCGCTCGCGCATCATGCCAATCGGTGCACAGGACCACCACAGCCGGTTTCCCGTAAGGGGTTTCGTAGTAGACAGAATTCTCATCAAATTTCAATTGATAACACTCGGTCAGGAATCTCTTGATCACGTAATCGAACGCCGCCGCATAGTTGCTCCTGTCGAAGGGAGTCATGTAATCATCGTACTCTGTTTTCAGCTCAGTCTCATTAAACACATCACGATTCACCACGTGCATGATAATCAGTGCATCCATCTCCTCCAGCTCCTGACGGCTATAAAGTTCATTTTTCGACATCTTGTTGGCCAGATCCGCGATCGCGGTACCCCCGATCGCCTTGTTGATAGCTTTCGCATCGAGTATTTCACAACCCAGTTCAAACCAACCGTTCACCGGGACCGCGAAGGATGCCCCCGTTAGGAAGAAGCTGTATTTATTCTCCAGTTGATACTGTTGTGCTGTGATCATTCCGGAAAAAACAACAAAAATGATGAGGGGCAAAAGAAAAGAAAGTCGTTTCATTCAGATAATTATTTTGAATATATATCGATATGTCAATTCTTGTGTTTTGGAAGATCACCTATCGTTAAGCAATCCTCGTTCTTCTAAATAGGCCTTGTACTCGTCAAAAGCTCCCATCCCGGGCCTGAAATTAAGACAGCTGTACATGGTGATGTTGGAGGTAAACATCCCGGCCACCATAAGTTGATCCTTCAAGAGAGACCATTCACGGGAGTGCAGCCTGATGTTCTCCGCCGGGCAGTTTTTGAATGCCTCTATATCGACACCAAATTGTACACCGGTTTCATCACATGCCCTTTTCACCTCTTCGTACCAATGGGGTAGAGAGACGAAAATATCTTCCTGAGGAAAGGCACACCTCCCGGCACAGTCCTGTAGATAGAGGATGTCAATATCAGGAGTCTTTTCCAACAAGCTCTTGAAGAAATCATAGGTCATGTCAGCCGGTCTTCCTCTCCATAGAGCCGGTGCTGTACAGACCATCAGTTTCCTCTGCTTCGATTTGGCGTATGCCGCAACCCTTTGCTGGTAATTGGCGAGCAACATCCTGTCCTCATATTTCCACCAGTTGTTGCTCCCAAACCCATCATGAAATTCCTGGGGGATGTACCAACCGGCGAGGGCAGGAGAGGCAGAGAACTTTCTATAGAGATCGTCCAGTATCTCTCGGTTCCTCTCGAAGAGTTCATCATACACCTTTGCATCTCCCGGATCGGATGGCAATCTTCCCCCGAAAAGTCCCATGACGATTTTCATCCCAATTCTCTCCGCAGCAGGCATCAGGTTCTCAATAATAAGATGATCCTCTCTTTTCCATTGTATTTCATCGGTCTTATAGAAAAAGTTTGGATATTCCTCCGCTTTTGGTCCCCTGGCGGCATACTGAACAATCACGGAATCAATCCCTATCTCACGATAGGCATCAAACAGGGTGTCCCAATCATACTCCACGTGTTTTGCGGGGTTTAGCGAGATAAAGATGCTTGAAAACTGATGAACGCCCTCAACTTCTGGCTGATAGGATGTATTTTGCTCAAAAGCATCGAAGTGGATGGAACCAGAATGTTCAGTTTGGGAGAGATTCTCAATATCAAAGCGGTATCCATTCACCCGTGCAAGATTGAGTTCCTGATCAGGATTGCTGTCAGATGGCTGAAACTGATCGTAGGAGATTTCCAATTGTTGCCATCCCCCCCTGGCCAATATGGTGTCGTTTGAATAGGTGAATGAGTAGTGATTCGCTGATCTTAAGGTAAAATCCTCGTTCTGCTGAAGCAGGTGCAATGAAAAACGATCATTAGAACCACTGCTGTTGATCCAGAGCGAGAGTCCCACGGGATGAAAGGATAAATCTGTACGGAATCGATGAGTCCAAATTTTCTCAAGGCTGATCTTTTCATGTGGCTTATCGCCCTTGTCGCCAGTGAAGGAGTAGTCGCACCTAAGGCTCCTCTCCCCCTGTTGCTTGACTTCTGAATCAAAACGGAGCTTGACCGCAGCATCGCTCACACCATCAACATCCTTGACATTAAGCCTATAGACCCAATTGTCATGATCAAAGGTGTTAACATATCTGCTTACGCCTGTCGATTTGTACTTCTCATCAGTCTCATCTTCGCGCTGTTCAGAAAAACATCCAAAGGAGAGAAGCAAGATCATTAAGAACAATGATTTCCGTGAAAAAAGATATTTCATAGGATCGTAATATCTTGATTAAAAATTGAGCAAACTTGTTTCAATTGTCATAATTATCGTAAAGTAACATGATTATTTTTACTGTGAGATTCCTCATTACGTAAAATACTCCTCGAAAACCTACATACGAGAAAACAACCTGCACCCTATGGTATGATTCCTGCGTTTTTTGATGATAATTGTATATTAAAAAACAATCATTCAACCAATAATTCCTTACATTTGCATATCATTGATAGGTAATAAACAAATCCAACAACTATAAATTTCAACCGGGTCATTAAGTGTATTTGATCTACTCTTCATATATTTTCAGTGTAATCCATTTCACCCATTCTTGCGATTTCTGTTTAACCTTTCGAGGGACAATTTTACTAGAGAAAGTAGTCAATTCAGCTGTGGTGAGTTCTTCGGTTGGCGAGATATCGAACGCTTTTGTCTTATCCCTGTGATGATTAAGCCATGTTGAGGTAAGAAAATCCACAGGAAATGCCAGTAAATGTTATACATCAGGTGTGTATTCCTTCAAATTTTCCAGGGTTCTCTATACTCGTAGGAGAGGTAGCTATTCGCCTCGTTGCAATTGGTGAAACGTTCCTTTAGCCCATCCCACTCAAGTCGCTTGCGGGTTTGCATAGCGATGGTACCCAGGTGTGCCAGTGTCGTGGAGCGGTGACCAATCTCAAGCGTTGCGGAAGGTTGTTCACGCGATTTCACGCAGTCAAGGAAGTTGCGGATATGACTGGTGGTACTGTCCTTGTAACTGTTTCCAATTGCCGGGTTATCTTTTTTCAGGTTGTATTCTTCCGCCTGTATTAACTCTTTCCAGGTCTGAAATTGTCCCGCCTTTGCCGGCACGATCTTGTAGTCGTTCTCTCCTGTGTAGAGGGTACCGTTTGTGCCGCGTAACTCCAGGAACCCAAAAGGGATGAACGAGCCACTACTGGTCTCCAGGAACCGAACTCATAGGTGACATGCATGGTGTCGGGGATGGTGCGGTCGTCGTCTATCACGAACTTGCCACCATGGGCGCTGACAGCAATGGGTGCCTCCTCGTCGATCAGCCAGCGAATCAAATCCAGGTAGTGGATACCGTTGTTGGAAATCTGGTTAGCATAATCCTCCCACCAGCGGAACATGTAGGGAGCAATGTTGTACTGGTAAGGTCTGTAACTCCTGGGGCCAAGCCACATGTCCCAGTTGAAGTTACTCGGGGGGGGCTCACTCTCCTGTTTACCGATGCCGTTTGGGAACATGTTGCTCACGTGACATGCCTGGGCGAAAGTAATTTTCCCGATCTTTCCAGCGGGGATCTCTCCCGCCAGCTTCTGGAAAGTGGGTGCTGAACGTCGGTTCAGGCCCACCGATACGATCTGCTTGCTCTTGTTGCCAATCTCCACCATTTTCCTACCCTCGGCGATCGTCTTGGACAAGGGTTTCTCCACGTAAACATCCTTGCCTGCCTGGATGGAATCGATCGTCTGCAAGGCATGCCAGTGATCAGGAGTGGATATGCAAACCGCGTCAATCGATTTATCTTCCAGCAACTTCCTGTAGTCTTCGAACTGCTTCACACTCCTGGGGAAATTCTCACCCATCTTGGGAATGCGTCCGATCTCTTTGATATAGCGAGGTTCAACTTGCGAATAGTCACGTATTACATAGGGCTTGTAGACGTCACACAAGGCTGCCACCTCACAGTCGGGTTGTGCCATGAACCCATGCAAAAGTTGGCTGCCACGGTTGCCCACGCCAATAAACCCAGTGCGAACACGATCGTTGGCCCCCATGATCCTGTTGTCACGATCCACGATGGGAAAACCTTTCTGGCCAATGGTTACCCCCGCGATCGCCAAGGATGACCTCTTCAAAAATTCTCGTCTGGTTTTCTTGCTTTCCATAACCGGTATGATTATTTCTGTTTGTTAAATAACTCTTCGTAATGAGGAATGGGGTCAAAAATCCCACCACCTTGCTGATAATAATTCTTTGTCGTTTGGTAGAACCCTTTCTTAACCTTTCTCCAACTGCTTCTGTAAAAAGGAGTTCGTTGTTCCATGCTATCCCAGTTCAGGTAATTCTGGTGTCCGTTGCTTTCCATTAGCCCGATGGTACCGATCCCGGGAAAGGGTTTCAAACGTGCAGCGATGTTCTTGTTCCACTCCACCAACACCGGGTTAACGGTTAAGTCGGCACAGAAGCAGGGTACCGAACGTTCGGTGGCTGCCTTGGCGATCTTCAATGTCATGCTTAGTGTTTTGGCAATAGGTTTCAGTGCTACTGCCCTGTATCCCATCTCTATCCGTTCTACCGTATCCAGGTCGGTATGTGCGGTTTCATCTGCAGCCAGCCGCACCGGTATGTCGGTGACATCGATCGTCATTTGCTCGGGAAAGGGCTCCTCTACAATAGCAATCTGATCAAATGCGCCAATCTTGCGCGCGTGATCCAGGAAACGCAAAAAGGTCTCCTTGCTCTCGTAGCGGCCGTTGGCATCAAAATAGTAAGGCAGTTTACCCGACTCGGTGTGAAGGGTGCGAAAATCCTTCAACACATCGTGGATCTCGGTTAACCGATCCATGTCTTTTTGCAACATCTCGGCTTGCGTCCCCGGCTGCCCAATCTTGATCTTCATGAAAAAAAATCCATCCTGAGCTTCCGCAAGAATCTCCGAAGGTTTCACATTATAGGAAATCAGCGGGATGGCTGCCACCTTCTCATGTTTTTCAGAGAGCGTAGCCTGATATGCATCGGGTATGAGTTGATCAAAATCACGAATGCCGTATTCCTTGGCATATAGCAACCAGAGCGCATTGTCAACAGAGACCAGCGCATTCAAAGCGAAGGTCTTTCGCAGTGAAGTGTTACCGGTGATCTTGACACCTTGACGGTAGATCTCCTCGTAGAGCGAATCGATCAGCTCCATCGGTGAAGTGTAGGTGCTGCCCCGCAACAGTTGAAGTGCTCTCTCGGTGAGCAGGTACATGAGTGCGTTGCCACCACTCTCGGTATAGGTGGAGAAAATCTCTGCATCGGACCACAACACGCTTTGTGTTCCCAGTCCAATGGCATGATGCCCAGACGATGCCTTCAGGTAGCTTACCGATTGCCATAATTCAGATAAGTAGCCACCTTTGAAGCCAAAGGATGCACGTAATGGCTCCCGCTCAAAACAGGTATCCACATCCTCGATTTTGATCGATTTCAATCGTGTCCTCCCGGCAATCATCTCATCTTTAAATACTCCCCTGTTTCGACTGTTCATGCTAATAATGGGTGATTGATAGAAGTATAAACCTCCCAATGAAAGGAGACTCTTCTTGAGGAAATCGCGTCGGCTCTTGGCATCCATTTCTGACATAATGTAACTTCACACAAGTTCGTAAGTGATCCCATGCATACTAAACATTTTACTACAAACTTAAACAATTGACAACTTAAAAGGTGGCAGTTCCCGCACAGGTCACCTCATAAAGCGAAAAATAAAAATAAGCCTTGGACAATTTCAAAAACCTGCAGCAGGCTTTTGAACGAGATCCAGAAATCAAACACTGTGACTTAGTATGAAAATTCAACAATCAGAACTACAAGAAACCGTCATTGCCAAAGTGATATATAAATCTGAATCGAAATACCTCTATATCCTTAACTTAATGAATGAGGGATACACAAGGAGATACCCCCTCCTTTAGTCGTTGGAAAATAAAGGGTGCAATCACTTTTGTAGTGACCCCAAAAAGTTGGACAAGATTATAAATTAAGATTCTTGTAATAGAG
>ENA-UOOE01003073-UOOE01003073.1-fermentation-metagenome-genome-assembly--contig:-NODE-3073-length-11027-cov-15.608822_pt1 | contig 11027 bp, 8 predicted proteins | sample MGYA00245776_ERZ724021 | MGnify/ENA primary metagenome ERZ724021 (study PRJEB28704, sample SAMN03018321) | fermentation metagenome | biome: anthropogenic terrestrial biome; feature: soil; material...
TACTACTGATCAGTTTACTTTTGATATTACTGTAACTATAAGTTCAACTGTTAATGAAAAAACAGCTACTGATACAAAAGTATTTGCTGTAACAGTCCCAACAGGAATAGATCCAGTTACAGTGGTAGCTAAATAGTGAGCTTAAAGGAGCTTAAAGTGCCGGTCACGTGGCATGTGGCAAGTTGATTGCCACGGAATAAAGTGTGATAAGAGATGGATAGCAGAAATGCTGTCCTTCTTTTTTTAGTGTAAGCGCTAAATAATGGGACGCATGTCAAGTTAACTTTATCTATGAGATAATACTTTACAAGAGTTATTAGAGTTTTTCAAGCTACTTGAAAAACTCTAGATAGGAGAGTGACCATGGATAAAGTTACAGAAGTAAAAGTACAGTTTAATAAAGAAAAATGGTTTAACTTAATAAAAGAGCGCCAAAACAGCGGACTGACCATCAAGAAATGGTGCAACCAGAATAACATACGAGAGCATACCTATTACTACTGGTTACGGCGCATCAGAATGTCTGCATGTACAGAATACATGGGGGCTGCACAAAATGAACCTAAAAGCCCTGTAGCCTTTGCACCTTTGTAAATAAATGAAAGAATCGATACTGAGCAGGCTCCGATAATTATCCATATGCAAAATGCTGATATTGAGGTCAGAGATGGAAGCTCCCTTCATGCTTTGGAAACTGTGTTGACCGCATTAAAAAACATATGTTAACAGATTTAGCAAAGATAAAAGGAATATATATTGCTTGCGGATATACAGATATGCGGAAGTCTATTGATGGATTGGCTGCCATAGTTAAATTGAATTTCTCTATGGATCCCTTTTCCCCATATCTTTTTCTTTTCTGCGGAAAACGCCGGGATCGACTAAAAGCATTGCTCTGGGATGGGGATGGTTTTATCCTTCTATATAAACGATTGGAAAACGGAAACTACAAGTGGCCCCGTACGCCCGAGCAGGTCAGGCACCTGACACCTCAGGAATTTCGCTGGCTTATGGAGGGCCTTTCAATTGAACAACCAAAAGCAATCAAAGAGGCAAAACCTGGCGAAATATTCTAACAAAATATATGTAAAAAGTGTCCCTAAAGCATTGATTTTAGTGTGTTTACGCTGGATTTTCCATGCAAAATATGATACAATTAATTTATGGAAAAGATTGATTTTAGTGGACTTTCAACCGAACAAACTGAATATATTTCCTCACTGGAGAAGACCAATGAAACATTAAAACTTCGTGTCAATCAGCTCATGGATATGCTCCAAAAGCTTCAAAAGACTCTTTATGGGCAGTCCAGTGAAAAGAGGCGTTATGTCCTTGGAGAGGATGACGGCCAGATTTCATTTTTTAATGAGGCTGAGATAGAAGCAAACAGTAAGGCAGAGGAGCCTTCAATACAAACCGTTGTTTCATCATATTCGAGAAGATCTAAACGCACCAGAGAGGAACTCGCGGAATCTGTACCGGTAGTAGAGGTAATCTGCGATCTTGATGAAGATAAACGTACCTGTAATATATGCAATGCCGACCTCCGTTATCTTGGCAAAGAGCATGTCCGGGATGAATTGGAGATTATACCGGCACAGGTGCGCATTTTAAGATATATCCGTTTTAATTATGTATGCACATCATGTGAGAAAGAAACCGGAGATGCTAATATTGTTAAAGCTCCGGTGCCTGCCCCTGTCATGAAAAAAAGCCTCGCTTCCCCATCCACTGTGGCATATGTTATGTATCAAAAATATGCTAACGGAATGCCTTTATATCGGCAGGAAAAAGACTGGGCCAATCAGGGAGTGACTCTTTCCAGGGCTACTTTAGCCAACTGGATTATCAGGCCAAGCCATGAATGGTTGGAGCCGATGTATCATGTCATGAAAAAGCAGCTTTTGTCTGAGCCTTTGATCCATGCGGATGAAACTGTCCTTCAGGTGTTAAAGGAAGAAGGCAGGAAAGCATCAACTGAGTCACGAATGTGGGTTTACACCTCCGGCAGAAGCCCGTCACCAACTGTTTTATATGAGTATCAACCAACACGGTCAGGTCAGCATGCCCGAAGGTTTCTGGAGGGTTTTTCAGGTTACCTCCAAACAGATGGCTATAATGGATATAATGTAGTACCTAACGTTACCCATTGTGGCTGTTGGGCCCATTTACAACGCAAATTTGAGGAAGCAATGCCTAAAGGGGCCGACGTGAAGAATTCTAGGGCAGCTGTAGGGTATGACTATTGTAACCGTCTGTTTGGCATGGAGGAAGGATGGGCAGAGTTATCAATTGAAGAGCGCTACAATGAGCGGATCAAATATGCTAAACCGCTGCTTGATGAGTTCTGGCAATGGGTATCAAATCTGAATCCCTTGCAGGGTTCTAACCTTGCAAAGGCTGTTACATATGCCATAAACCAAAAAGAGCCGCTTAATAATTTCCTCCTTGATGGTCGCATTGAAATCTCTAATAACCGTGCTGAAAACGCAATTCGTCCTTATGTAACTGGAAGAAAAAATTGGCTCTTTGCAGATACAACCCGCGGCGCTAAAGCCAGCGCCATTGCCTACAGTATGATTGAGACGGCCAAGGCTAACGAATTAAACCCTTATATGTATTTGGTATATCTTCTATCTAATTTGCCCGGTCTAAAAGAATTAAATCAGGAATCCCTTGCTCCTTTTCTGCCCTGGTCCCCGAAACTGCCATCATGGTGTCGCAGGGATTATGTCAAGGCACCCCAAAATTAAGCGCTTACTTTTTAGTGCAAAATTTTCGAATAGATTGACTGATATTGATGCAAGGGGAAAGTGCATATGTTATTGTTGAAGGGGCTGCATAGATTCTGTCCCAAACTCCATAGAAATTGAAAATGACAGCTCCAAGTAATTTTGATAGAATAAAGTTGCTTAATCAATATACAATCAAAATAACAGTAAGCGCTAAATAATGGGACGCATGTCAAGTTAACTTTATCTATGAGATAATACTTTACAAGAGTTATTAGAGTTTTTCAAGCTACTTGAAAAACTCTAGATAGGTGTAGATTGTCAAGCAAAATTGACCACTTTCCCGAAATATTAACACTTAAAACTGACCACCTGTGATTTTATAGAATAATTGTTTAGGAATATGCAGGAAGGCTTTTTTCAGCCTAGCCCTGCATATTTTATACTATTTACACATTTAAGCGAGAAGATAATGCTTTTATATCTGCTATATGCAAACACCAGAGAGAAACAGTAGACTTTGGTTATGGTATTGCTGATAACTATATCATACTCCGCCCAATCAAATTGGGCTTGCTCGCCTGGTGGAGTTTCTATCCGCTCCGATGCTTTACTAGAGATTAAATCCTTTTCTTCCCCTAGTTGCTTCAGGTACCGGTAAATAGGGCTTATGCTTCCTGTATAACCAAGCTTTTTAAGTTCCCGCATAATCCTAGTTCCAATAAACCCATATTCAGGACTCAGGTACCACTCTCCGATTCTGTCTTTGTACTGATCGATTTTACAAGGGTACTCCTTTCTAATATAGCGTGGTTCTTCATCCGTTTTGATTAGCTTTTTAACAGTGTTCCTCGACATATGTAGTTGCTTTGCAATCCTTTTAATCTTCACCCCATTTTTGTATAGTACGCTCTCGAAAACTCCAAGAGCAGAATTTATATATATTCCAAGGCTCAGCATTTCTGCATCACCTCAGCTTTTTACGCTGATATATCGATTAAATTACCAATTGTCATATGATAAAATTTGCTTTATCATTCATTATTTACATCGTAATCTATAGTCCCTTTCGACCCAAAATAGAATTACTAATTCTATTTTGGGAGGTAGTAAAATGTTGGGTAACTGGAAACTTCATAAAGATTATCAATTAGAACTCAGGCTTAAACTGCTCTTTTACATGCAAACACAAGAAAGCAGGCTGGCTGAATTTGATAGGGGCGTTTCTAAGCTCTATCTTCTCAACCTTGATAGCCTGCTTCCAGTGATCAAGCCTCTTTACCCCGATTTAGGCCGACCAGCCAAAAATCAACAGGGTATAATACGTTCTCTAGTATTGATGCTTGATCTTGGAGAGCATTCTATCACAAAATGGGCTCCCAGAATAGGGGGTGATTCCCTTTTATCTGCTTTATGCGGTTTTGATTCACCCAATGCTCCTTCTCCTTCTTCATATTACGATTTTCTTATACGCTTATGGCTCGCCAATCGTAAGAATCATCTTAATAGAAAACTGAAGCTTAGGTCTTTCTACTCCAAACCAAGAAAGAAACTTAAAGCTGGCCAGAAACTTCCGCCAAAGCACTCCGGTTCAGTCAAACGCCTTGTAGATAAAACCTTGCAGGGAAAGCTGCATGACTTTAGGCCCGAAAGAATACTTCAAGACTTCCTAGCAAGATGCGTTGTAGATGTTTCAGCAAACATGGGCCTCCTTGGTGATACTAATAATTTATCAGTTGCTTTTGATGGTTCTTCATATTATTCAGGTGCAAGTCATTATGGTGTTAAAGCTTGTGACTGCCGTTCAAAAGGAATTTACAATTGCACCTGCCCAAGACGATATTCTGATCCCGATGCAACGTGGGGCTGGGACAGTTACAGGGAGCAGTGGTTCTATGGAGATACTCTCTTTAATGTAACTGCATCTGATAGCCCAAATGACCTCCCTATTTACCTTCGTATCGTCCAGGCCAGCCGTCATGATAGTATAACTACTGTATTCGCCTTAAGAGATATCCATAACATGTACCCTAAAATCCGCTTTAAGAACTTTCTTGCAGATGGAGCCATGGATAATTACCCAACATATGAACTCATTAAATTTTACGGTATGCTGCCTTTTATCGCTCTTGACTCCAGAACTAAGGCTAAGTTTAATTATCCTCATCCAAATATCATATGTTTTGATGAAAAAGGAAGGCCCATCTGTCCTGGTGGAATCCCATACGTTTACTGGGGGCCTTGCAAACCATACAGGTTAAAATACAGATGCTGGTTTGCAGTTCATGGCCAAGAACCCCCAAAAGAATGCAAATGTTCAAACTCTGTCTATGGGAAAATCCTTTACATTAAAGCTGACCATGACCCAAGGATGTTTACTCCTATACCCCGTAATTCCCAAACCTTTAAGGATATATTCAAGGCACGTACATCAGTAGAACGATCCAATAAAAGAATGTTTATTGATTATGCAATTGAGGATGCATATTCACGAAGTTCTATGATGCGATTTTCTATGGCTACATTTGCTGTAGTAAACATTCATTTGGATGCATGGGTTAAAAGTAAAAATTTCAGCTTGATTAATGAAATCAAAGAAACAGCAGCATAAATCATCTTCTACTACTTACTCTTAAAAATTAGTTAAGTAGACGGCTTGTTTGCTATACCTTAATTTAAGCCATCCAATCACTTGATTATATATTTTTCAAAGTCCAATTATATATCATTCCATATGTTGTCAATATCACGCTGAAATCTATAGCACATCCGAATTTCCAGTTACTTTTCGACTACCTTCGTATAATCTTTTGACTGCAATCCAGTCTTGCACATCCCTCACCCCGTTTCATCCTCCCTTCATATTTGCTATGAAAAGAGGATACATCTTATCATCGAGGTGGTCAATTTTATTCGTTAATTGGTGGTCAGCTTTTATTGTAAATCAATAAGAGGAAGAACTTAAAGTGCCAATCATATGGCATGTGGCAAGTTGATTGGTAAGCGCTAAATAATGGGACGCATGTCAAGTTAACTTTATCTATGGGATAATACTTTACAAGAGTTATTAGAGTTTTTCAAGCTACTTGAAAAACTCTAGATAGGAGAGTGACCATGGATAAAGTTACAGAAGTAAAAGTACAGTTTAATAAAGAAAAATGGTTTAACTTAATAAAAGAGCGCCAAAACAGCGGACTGACCATCAAGAAATGGTGCAACCAGAATAACATACGAGAGCATACCTATTACTACTGGTTACGGCGCATCAGAATGTCTGCATGTACAGAATACATGGGGGCTGCACAAAATGAACCTAAAAGCCCTGTAGCCTTTGCACCTTTGTAAATAAATGAAAGAATCGATACTGAGCAGGCTCCGATAATTATCCATATGCAAAATGCTGATATTGAGGTCAGAGATGGAAGCTCCCTTCATGCTTTGGAAACTGTGCTGACTGTATTAAAAAACATATGTTAACAGATTTATGAGGATTACGCATAAGATTGGGCATCTCAATCATCGAGATTAAGCATGCTTGCCGGGGACGTTGAGCACGAACAAAAAAGGGCACAATGGATATGTACACCATCAAACATCGGTGTAAATATTCATTAAGGAGGTCATCTTTATGACCGATTATCGTGAGATTTTGAGGCTTAATAGTCTCGGAATCAATAAAGCGAACATCGCTGCGAGTTACGAATGTTCAAGAAACACCGTTGCAAGTGCTCTGAAACTGGCAAAAGCATACGGTCTGAAATGGCCACTGCCGGACAATATGTCCAACAAAGATCTTGCGGAGAAACTATATCCGCTAAGGAAACAGCATCCAGCATATAAGATGCAAACTACGAGTATGTGCATCGCAGAATGCAGAAGAGCGGTATATAATTTTAAGTAAAAAAACTTCTCACCATTAAAATCACTGATGGGAAGTTTTTTGCTAAAGCTTATTAAAAAACTGCACCGTATGTGCTAAAAATCGCGGCCCCTGAGTGAATTCATAAGTCCATTCAAAGGTGAAAAGTCGGTAAGTTTTACACCGCCATTTATATTATCCTTTAAATACAAATATTCAAGGTTTTTAAGATCTTTAAGAGGTGATATGTTTGATATCCTGTTTCCGCTTAAATCAAGATATTCGAGCCTGCTTTTCCCTTGAAGGTTAGACACATCGCTTATCTCATTCCCGGAAAGTACAAGCCTCTTTAAATTAGTCAATCCCTGCAGGTAGCTTATATTGTCGATTCCCCTTGATTTAAGTTCAAGGGTTTCAAGGTTTTTGAAATTCTCAAGGCCGCTCAATGTCTTTATTTGCTGGGTTCCATTGTCCGCTATTGATGTGATATTCAAAACATCACTCTTATGAAGAGTATAACTTTGAGGCTTTCCAAGCTGCCTCAATATAATTTCCCTAAGCACATCGTCTTTTACATTAACTTCCTCATCAGGAACTACATTTAATGTTAAAAATACTTTCATCGTACTTCCGCTTAAATTGCCCTGGAATATGTAAGTGCCTGTATTTGCTATGCTGATGTAATTGGTCATCCATGTAACCGGATAATCGCCTGTGGTGCCGTCGCTGTAATTTGCAACTGCATATGCTGGGAAGTTGTAATTTGCACCTTTTACAGTTTCATCATATAAATCGTTCACGGAAACTACAGACGGTTTTACATTAAGTACAAGCTGCACTTTACCGCTGTAGCCTTTTACAGTACCTTCATAAACAAACCTTCCGGCTTTCCCCGTATCAACTGCGGTATTGTTCCAGATAACAGGAACCTGTATATTCACATAGTTGCTGAGCTTTACAGTAACATTTTGAGGAAGTTCATATTTATCATTCTCCATGACCGTCGCTGTAATATTCTCTGCAGATACTATTGTCTGAGGCATTCCTGTAAGCTCGCTTTCTATTTCATGACTTACTGCACCTGCACCGCCAAGTATTGTAATATTATTAACCGCATTTGATGATAAAAAATACTTCAGGAAAGGCGAAACGGACTTTCCTACGATTATTACCGGATGCGAACCCTTTGAGGCTAAAACTGATGCTGCGAGCGCATCAGGATAATTTTCACCTGTTGCGGCATAGACAGTATCAAGGTCTAAACTATCATTGAAGAGTTTAATGACATTTATATTTCTCTGATACTTGTCATCCCCTGAGATACGAACCGTATTTGGCAGGTCATTCTCAGCATACTGGCTTATTTCATTAAAGCTTCCGACTAGATAAGTCTTGTCTATTTTCCTGCCGTCAAGATAATTTTTTACAGATTGCGGAACTTTATCTTTTTCAGTGAGCAGTATCGGCATTTTAAGCTTTGCCGCAATTGGCGCCATCGAAATTGCATCGGCAAAATCCGAACCTGTCACCACCGCAATATTATTGACGTCTCCAAGCTTTTCTGCAACCTTTACAGCAGTATCATATCTATCGGAACCTGCTATACGCGTTACTGTAAATCCGTCCGCACTCTTTAGCCTGTCCTCGACATCCTGGGATATTACTCCAACTCCGCCTACAATTATTATGTTTTTCGCTTTCAGCCTTGAAATTTCAGCTGTGGTATCGGAATTTATTGTATTTTTATCTGTGAGAAGTATCGGCGCATCATATTTTGCAGCAAGAGGAGCCGCACTCAATGCATCCGGATAATCCTCGGCTGTCGCTAAAACCACATATTCAGCTCCATCCGGCCATCCCTCATTGCTTACCGCAACAGCGGTTTTAAAACGATCGTTTCCTGTAATCCTTTTGGACACTGTTTGAGCATAAGCATTTGAAACTGAAACAAAAAGCAGAAGTATTGCTGCGACTGACACCGCAATGTACCTATAAAACTTTGGCATATAATACCTCCCCATTTTTCCTCTAGATGGACATTTAAACCACCAAAGGAGTGATATGTTATCACCATTTTATATTGGTAATATTTCTACAGGCATACAGTTTTTCCTTCTTGATTTCACATCCATATGAAAGAATAAGTTGATAATATATACCCCGCTCACATTGAGGTAATTTAAAATGAGAAGGCTTCACCCCATTTTTGTATAATCTTTTGACTGCAATCCAGTCTTGCACACTTCTCACCCCGTTTCATCCTCCCTTCATATTTGCTATGAAAAGAGGATACATCTTATCATCGAGGTGGTCAATTTTATTCGTTAATTGGTGGTCAGCTTTTATTGTAAATCAATAGCATCGCGCACTAAAAAAGAGTGAGCAACCGAATCTGCGGTTGCTCACTCTTTAATTCATTAATAATTGGTTAAGTTAACTGACAGGAATCATACTTTCTAAAATTTAGAAGTCTGTTCCTTTTGTTAATGTCTTTTCTGTCATAGCATTTCCAGAAACATCTTTAACTCCTGCACCTACTATAATAGTTGCTTTATCTGGTAATGCGGTATCATAAGTTAAAGTAACTTTTGTAGAACCTTCCACATAGGAAACTGTTGGAGTCCCAGCTGTTCCTGTAAAGTTCGTATCTATAACAGTAGCTTTGTCTAATGCTTCACTGAAAGTTAAAGTTACTATTTTATGAGTTGCATCTTCGGAAGCACCTTCTACTGTCGGACTCACACAATCTATTGGCACTAAAGTAGATATAGCTCCAAACTTTTCAGCAGTATTACCAGCCATATCCTTTGTAAATGCTATATCATCCTTTAATGCAACAGTATAGACTGAATCATTATTTTTAACTAAGTCAGAAGTAGTATCAATAGTAATATCCAATTCACAAGGATTTGCAGGATTTATAGCTGTAGTATAATCTACTGTTCCTGTAAGTGTCTTAGTGCCATTTATACGTTTTACAATTAAATCTGTTGCTATCTGGTCTTCATGTGCATTGTCGATTGCTTCATTAAAGAATACTTTAATAACATTAGGAGTTGCTGAGTTATCAAAACTATTCTGACCTGAAGCAAGTGTCGGTACAACCTTATCCTTTATTGCTACGCCAGTTTCTCCAGTCACATCTGTTCCGGCAATGGACTGGAATCCCTTAGCATTTACCTTTAATGTAACATCAGACAATTCCGGTGTCACAAAACCAACAGCACCTGTACGATATAAATCTTTATCAAGTGTCAATGTAGCAACACTGCCATCTACCGACACACTTTCAACTTTTGGTATGTCTTTATCTGCTATGTCTGGATCAATTAAAGCAAAATCATTGGCATCGATACCAGTTCCAATATTCATATTAAATTCAACTGTTATTGTCCTTGAATCTATAAGTTTTACTCTTGGAGTACTGTCATCTTTAGCTATTGCAAATGATGGATTCAGGTCAGTACCTGATACCGTAACGGTATATCCTTTAAGAATATTACCAGCTGCGTCTTCTACTCTTTGTACAGTTACTGCTTGTAGTTTGGCTACATCATAGTCACTGCCACTAATTTTTGCTGGGAGTATAATCATAACTGTATCAGCATCACCCATTATATCAATACTTGTTCCTGTAGCCGCCATTGTACTGTATAAAGTAGTTATTTAAGTTGCCTATTGAACCATCGCCATCAGTTGACATACTCTCACTGTATTTTATAAGTATATATCTTCCGTCTTTGTAAATACTATCAACTGTTGGTGATTCGCTGTCGCCAACTTCGAATGTTGTTGTATACGGCAGCATTACATTCGCTAATGTTGTCTTATCTTTCAGTCCCTCTATACTGAATGTATATGTGTCATCGCTTAGAGCAGAATACAATGAAATTGCAACTGCATCGTCTGTCCCATTGGGAACAATCGACTTAATGCTTACTGAATCTCCATCGGAGTCTTTTAATGTATATCTGGCTCTCTCAGAAAGATTAGCTATAGCTTTTGTAAATTCAACATTTATTGTCTTGTTTGTGTCTTCGTCTAATTCACAGCTCTTTACTTCCGGCCTTGTTTGATCTACTTCAGCATTTACTTCAACTGGTGTATCTTTAGCTATAACATTTCCTGAATAGTCAGTTACACCTTCAATATATAATTGAACAGCATATCCTGGTAACTTATCTTTATTAAAATCAAATCTAAATGTCTTGCCATCAATTTTCTTTACTGTTGAAGATGAACAATGCTTTGTTGAAGATGTTGTTGAACTCTTCCAGTAAGCATACGATCCACCACGAACATTCTGTACGTCTTCACTAAAGGTTACTGTTGCATACTCGTATGAAGCCTTTACAGCTGTTATAGTTGGAGCAACTTTATCCTCTGTTACGGAGAAATCCTTTGCAACAGTTACTATTGAGTAGCCGGCAAAGTCA
>ENA-UOOE01003075-UOOE01003075.1-fermentation-metagenome-genome-assembly--contig:-NODE-3075-length-11014-cov-5.625331_pt1 | contig 11014 bp, 13 predicted proteins | sample MGYA00245776_ERZ724021 | MGnify/ENA primary metagenome ERZ724021 (study PRJEB28704, sample SAMN03018321) | fermentation metagenome | biome: anthropogenic terrestrial biome; feature: soil; material...
TAGAAGATGAAGAATTTATTTATCAAGCTTTTATTGAACCAAAGTGAGAGCAGCTCATTACTCAAGATAGATGGAAAGAAAAATTTCTTGAAACTATTTCTAGTGATGATTTACAAATAATCGATGAAAACGATAATGTTATTTTATATGGTTTTAAGTTTTTTACTAATAAAAATAAAGATTTATTTGTTAAAGAGTTAGAAGACAAGCTATTTGATGGAAGGTCTTTGGATGAGTCAATAGAATTAGTGCAATATTCAGGAAAAATGCCTGTATAAAATCCACTTTAGAACATAAAAGCCCTGGATGGCCCCAGAGCTTTTATCCATGATAAAATTATTTCATGATAAAACTATTTAGTGAGATAATAAAGGATTTTATAAACATTAATTATTATACCCAATTTACCACGTTTTATATTTATTCAAAAGTTGGAGTACTTAAGTGAAAGACTCGTACCTTAAAAGTCTGAGGCTTTTGCTGTTTATATTAATTGTGGGCGTAAATGAAAGATTTAATATGTAGAAAACTTCTGGCTAAAATAAAGCTGGATGGTATGCTTTATAAAGACTGTACAAAGGATTGAGAAAATTAAAGGATACTGTTAATTAATAGCATATTCATAATATATTGTTTTATTCATTCAAATAATTATGTTAAATAATTTTAGAGAAGCAATTAAAAATTTGTTCATACAAATATAAAAAATACATAAATTTAGTATCTTTAAAATATTACCATTATTATGCTATAATGTATTTAATAGTAATGATTCATGTTATATAGAATTACCCTCTTTCTATCATTACTGTATGAGTGATTACAGGGATAATAGGTCGGCACAATGGAAGGGGGTAATGTGAATGAACTTTTTCTTTTTGTGTATTATAGTGCTTTCAATTACTGAGATATTGAGTTTATGTATTATTTCAGTTTTCTGTTATAAACAAGATAAACTTAAAATGTTTTTTGAAAGCAAGAACGGTATCTCGAAAAACAAGATTTTGACGGATATTAAAATTAAAATAGATAAACTAAAAAAAGAAAATAACAAGTAACTTTTGGGAGAAGTCACTTGTTCATATATAGGTTCTTTCTCGTATAACATGATTTTATAAATTTACAGTTTCTCTGTAATCACTCACCTACATACCTTATTATTATATTATAATTGAAGCAAAAAATATACTTATTTATGATATTTTTTATTAGTTTAATTGTTATTGTCTAATTTATTTTAACAAATATTGCCAAAGACTCATTTAATCACCTGAAGTGTTTTTATAGAAATGTATAAACAACGAATTAATTATTGGAAGTTGTTAAATATGAAATAAAGTCAGATAAAGCTACTAAATTTGTATATAGGGTTGTTTACCCAAATCTAGTTTGATTTTAAATTGTTTTTTACACCCTTAACTAAATTAACTATATTCATATAAGCATATAAGCCTGCTGTGTTCCTTTTGTTACAATAGGTCTGCCAAAGCTTACCCAATGTAATTTCCTTAAGAGTTTAGCAAGAACTTCGTTGGGCAGGCATGGCTTCAGATGCTTGTGATGCCTGGAACAGATACAATTGCCCTATTGGGAACGTAACTTTTGAACCTGGGTGTCGTAACAACTGGTATAAACTGCAGGTGGTCAGATTCTGTTAGTTATAGGCGGAAGAGGCTAGTATCAAGAAGAAGATAAGCCAGCACAGGAACTCCATCCAGGAGATGTGGTAAAATCGGTTAATGTGAAACACTGGTATGATGCTGCTAAAACAGCTGGTTTGTACATTTTTCTGTAGAGACAAATGTACAGGCTGGTTCGGCAGAGTGATTGGAGGCTGTGGCAGATGAAGAATACAACAAATTAAAATAATTGAGAAATGAGGTGAATGAAGCATAAATAAGAATATCCAGTTTACTTCTATTCTGTAAGTGCATAACTTAAAATGGTAATTAATCGTACAGTTGCTGAGTACACTGAGATTAAAAATAAAGAATTATATTTCATTATTATTATTGTATAATTAGTGTTGTTAGATTGAATTTATTTTTTAATTCCTGTTAGTGTGATTTGTGAGTCCCCTTCATAATTCCTTATCTCAAATAAATATTATGTACGTATAAATATTCATATTATAAATTAAAGTCATCCTATTGAGAGAAATAAATATCAGGGAAATATCAAATATTTATTATTAAATTTAATATTTACTATTTTATATTCATGCATAATATAGTATAATCATAAATATAAAAGGAGGTAAATATATGAATTTAGTATTAGAAAATAGAAATTTATTAAACTATTTACTGGTAAGTAAATATGTTGATTTTGATAAAGAGATTATACAAGATAAAGCAAAGGAACTATTTCATGAAAATTTAGATGAAATTAAAAAAATTAGAATTGCATTTGAGTATGTTAGAGATAAGATTTCTCATTCTTGGGATATTCAAAGTAAGAAGATAACAAGAATTGCTTCAGAAGTATTAAAATATAAAGAAGGTATGTGTTATGCAAAATCCATGCTATTGGCTGCATTATTAAGGTATCAGGGTATTCCAACTGGTTTTTGCTATCAAAGATTAATATTAGGAGATACTCCACAAACAGGATATTGTATACATGCCTTAAATGCAGTTTTCATTTCATCAACAGGCAGATGGATACGTATAGACGCTCGAGGAAATACAAATGGCAAAAATGCTCAATTTTTTATAGATAAAGAACAACTTGCATTTCCGATCCGTGTAGAATATGATGAGATTGATTATCCAACAATATTTGTTAATCCTATTAAAGTAACAACTGAAACATTAGAAAATAATACAAATTGTATTGAAATGATTAAATATAATTTACCTACTGTATTAAGATGACTTTAATAATATGAATATTTTAAATTTAAATAGTAAATAAATACGAATTATATTAAAGCGGAGAGAGTCACAGTAAAATATTATTAGGCAGAAAAAAAGGAAAGGCCGCCAGCAATTACCTAGCTGAAAGGCCTTTTATTCATACTAAAGACTTTTTATAATTAATTTTGAGAAAACAAATATAGAAAGGAGCTTTAGTATGAATAATAATTTTAGATGAATTGGAATTGAATTTCAACAGTATAGAGAAGGAAATTTTTGAGGTTGTATGCAAGATAGGTTTATCAAGGATAAAGGTTATCTTGGAAAATGTAGATAATTTGATATTTGAAAGCAGGGATACTAAAAGATATAGATATAAGTTTAAAACAGATGAAAAGATAAAAGAAGAACTACAAGAGGTATATAGCTACTATAAGAGTAATTTTAATGCACTTACAAGATACCAGGATAGATCTGAAGATGACAGGCGTGAAATTAACTTGTTTTTAACAGCCAAAGGTAAGGAAATATCACAAAAATCAACTTAGACTCCTGCATCATATATTGCTATGATTTCAGCGTTAGAAAAAATATCGACGGAAGATATTGATACACTACTTCATATTCATAAAGAACTCTTAAGATCTATACAGTAAAACATGAGATTATATAAAAAGATTGAAAGTAGGATTAATACGATTTTGAAATAAGACATAATTTTCTTGGAAGTGTCACAAGTGTAATTTATTATAAATTAATATTAAAAGCAGGAATTATCATAATAGAAATATAATACTAAATTTGTGAATTATCTAAATGAAGAGGAGTGTAAAATTATGGAAACAAAAGGACTTAACGAATTTCAAAAATCATTAGAAGATATTGTAAAAGAAATTGAAGAGCTAGAAAATAAATTAGAAGTATCATTTGATGAATTGTTTAATGAAGATTTTATGCGGCAATATACATCTTATAATACCTGGGATGAATTGTTAAATAAGAGTGGTTTTGGAGTAAAAAATAATGAAGATTTTGAAAAGATTCCAAATAAAAAATTGAATAGATATATCAGAAAAGTAACATCTTTTAAAAATTGGGAAAATATGATTAATAAAGCCACTGAAATTTATATTTATAAACAAATAGGAATTTAATTTTTTGTTTATATAGAAATATAATTAATACAAATAATAGATTTTGATTTATAATAAATAGTATGTTTGATAATCAATTATTGAACGATAATAAAAAATAGCTATTTACAAACTTATTTACATATTATATACGGAAAATAGTATATAAAAAATGTTTCATATTTATACAAAAATGTAAATGAAGAGAGGATTAATAATGACTGAAAAGATTAGAATGAACGTACCTTTAGTAGAAATGGACGGAGATGAAATGACTAGAATCATCTGGAAGATGATTAAGAATTTACTTTTGGAACCATACATAGACTTAAAAACTGAGTATTATGATCTTGGACTTGTTAAAAGAGACGAAACTAATGATGAAATAACTATTGAAGCTGCAAATGCAATAAAAAAATATGGTGTTGGCGTAAAATGTGCTACTATAACTCCAAATGCTAAAAGAGTTAAGGAATATAACCTTAAGAGTATGTGGAAAAGTCCTAACGGAACAATAAGAGCAATTCTGGATGGTACAGTTTTCCGTACACCTATTATAGTAAACAGTATAAAACCTCTTATGAGAACATGGGAAAAACCTATTACAGTTGCAAGACATGCATATGGTGATGTGTATAGAGATGTAGAGTACAAAGTAGAAGAACCTGGTAAAATGGAATTAGTGTTCACTTCTGAAAAAGGAGAAGAAACAAGACAAACACTTCATGTTTTCAATGGACCAGGTGTTGTAATGGGAATGCATAACCTTGATAAATCTATTGAAAGTTTTGCACGCTCCTGCTTTAATTATGCATTGGATATGAATCAAAATTTATGGTTTGCTTCAAAAGATACGATTTCTAAGACCTATGATCATAGATTTAAGGATATATTCCAAGAAATATATGATGCTGAATACGATACTAAGTTTAAGGATGCGGATATAGAATATTTCTATACATTAATTGATGATGCTGTTGCTAGAGTTGTAAAATCAGAAGGTGGTTTTATATGGGCATGTAAGAATTATGATGGTGATGTGATGTCGGATATGGTTGCTACTGCTTTTGGAAGTCTTGCAATGATGACTTCAGTGCTTGTGTCACCTGAAGGCTATTATGAGTATGAAGCAGCTCATGGTACTGTACAAAAACATTATTATCAGCACCTTAAAGGACAGCTAACCTCTACAAATTCCATGGCTACTTTATTTGCATGGACAGGAGCTCTACGAAAGAGAGGAGAAATAGACGGAATAGATGAATTAGTTGAATTTGCAGATAAACTTGAAGATACATCTATCAGAACCATTGAAGAAGGCGTTATGACTAAAGATTTAGCTCCACTTTCAGAGTTAGAAAATAAAAAAATAGTTAATACAGAGGAGTTCCTTTTAGAGATAAAGAAGAGATTAGAAGAGTAGTATTAAATGACGGTTTGTTAAAGACTATCTTTGGGATGGCGTTGATAGATCAGGGATTCCTTTAAAACAAGTGAACTGAGAGGTAGTTAATAGCAGTCTTTTTTAAGGCTGCTATATTAATTTAATTTTAAATATCATCATCTTGTTTCTGTCTAAATTCAGGGAGAAGTTTAAAAATAAGATCCATTTTAAATTTAGTCATGTATTTGGCGAAATATTTAAATGTTATAGTTGAAAATTTATTTAAAAATTAGGTGATAGTAGATAGAATTTTTTATAAAACAATACTAATATATTGACTTGATATGACATAAAATATTATACTTAAAATAACTTAGAGGAATTTAGGGGAAAAAGATGAAAATAATAAAAAGAATATATAACTATATACCAAAATATTCTATTAGACCTTTAATTTTATGTGTATTATTTAATTTTACCATATATTTAGGGGTACGTTTGTTCTATAAACATAGAGTTTTTCATAATTTAACGTCGTACTGTGATAATAAAATTCCAGTAATTCCAATATTCGTATTAATCTATTTTGGAAGTTATCTTTTTTGGATTATTAATTACATATTAATCAGTAGCATAAATGAAGAGCATTGCTATCGTTTTTTAATGGCAGATTTATTAGGAAAATTAATATGTGGCATTATATATATAAAATTTCCTACGACTAACATACGGCCCAATATTACCACATCAGATATTTTTTCGGACATGCTTAAATTTCTATATAGTATAGATGCAGCAAATAATCTTTTTCCATCAATTCATTGTTTGGTTAGTTGGTATTGTTTCATTGGTTTACGAAATTGTAAGGTTATTCCTGCTTGGTATAGATATTTCTCTTTATTTATGGCCATAATGATATGTATTTCAACATTAATGACAAAACAGCATGTTATAATTGATGTTTTAGGAGGAGTTATGTTGGCTGAATTAACATGGCAGCTATCTTTACATTTGCAACTTTATAAAACATTTAAGCTTATTAATCAGGAGGTATAAATGAAAGTTCTTACTGTAGTAATACCCTGTTACAATTCAGCAGATTATATGGATAGGGCAATAGAATCATTGCTAATTGGGAACGAGGATTTAGAAGTTTTGATTGTAGATGATGGCTCTAGTGATAATACTTCGATAATTGCTGACGAATATGAGGAGAAATACCCCAATATAATACGTGCAATACATAAAGAAAATGGCGGTCATGGTGATGCAATAAACACAGGGCTTAGATATTCAAAAGGCATATATTTTAAAGTTTTAGATAGTGATGACTGGTTTGATAAAAATAGTCTAAAAAAAGTACTTGATATATTAAAAAATATGATTAATAATTCTAAACCATTGGATATGCTTATTGCAAATTATGTATATGAAAATATAAATATGCATAAATCAAAAAGCATTAATTATAAAGGTGCAATGCCAGAAGAAAAAATATTTACATGGGATGATTTAGGACATCTTAAAAACAGCCAGAATATATTAATGCACTCAGTTATTTACCTTACAGAGATTCTTAAAAAATGTAATCTAGAGCTTCCTAAACATACATTTTATGTGGACAACATTTTTGTGTATAAACCGTTGCCTTATGTAAAAACAATATATTATGTAAATGTGGATCTTTACAGATATTTTATTGGAAGAGAAGATCAATCAGTTAATGAAAAAGTAATGATTAAACGTATTGATCAGCAGATTAAAGTAACAAAAATGATTATTGACTGTTACAATCCTATGATTATAAAATCTAAAAAGTTACGTAAATATATGATTAAATATTTGGTTATGATGATGACAATTAGTACGGTACTTTTATTAAAAGACAATACAGAAGAAAGTCTAAATAAAAAAGAAGAACTTTGGTATTATCTAAATTCTAAAAATAGGGATTTGTATGAAGAAATAAATAAATCAGTTTTGGGTTTGTTTATGCAAATTAAAGGCTTATTAGGAAGGAATATCATATTATTAGCTTATTCATTATCAAGAAGGATATTTGGATTTAATTAGTAATGAATCTCTATGTTATTAATGAAGCATTATATGTAGATGCATTGAAGGTTTGATGATTAAACTTTCAATGCATTTTACTAGATATTTTTAGACATCTCATCTTCCACACACATCAAGGCCTCTGCTACAACATTATGCATGTCAAAATATCTATACATTCCAAGACGTCCGCCAAATATAACTTTGTTTTCTGTATCTGCCAATGCCTTATATTTTGCATATAATTTATTATTTCTATCATCATTCATTGGGTAATACGGTTCATCACCATGTTGCCATGTGGTGGGATATTCCCTTGTGATTACTGTTTTAGGATTAACATTTCTACTTTGACAGCCAAATTCAAAATGCTTATGTTCAATTATTCGGGTATATGGAACATCATATTCTGTAAAATTAACAACTGCATTACCTTGATAATTCTCACAATCCAGAATTTCTGTTTCAAAACGAAGAGAACGATATTCAAGCTTCCCATAACGATATTTGTAATATTCATCGATCATTCCAGTGAAAACAATTTTATCTGCAAGAGATGTTAGTTCATCATGTTGCTTAAAGAAATCAGTCTCAAGGCGGACTTCGATGCCTTGCAGCATTTTCTCAATGATTTGTGTATAACCTCCAATTGGTATTCCCTGGTATTTATCATTAAAGTAGTTGTTATCGTAGGTAAAACGAACTGGCAGCCTTTTTATAATGAAACTTGGAAGTTCTGTTGCCTTACGTCCCCACTGTTTCTCTGTATAACCTTTGACTAACTTCTCGTAGATATCTCTACCAACCAGACTTATTGCCTGTTCCTCAAGATTTTGAGGTTCAGTAATACCGGCTTCTTTAATCTGTTGTTGAATTTTGGCTTTTGCCTCTGATGGGGTAATTACTCCCCACATCCTATTGAATGTGTTCATATTGAAAGGCATATTATAGAGTTCAGATTTATATCTGGCAACAGGGGAGTTCGTGTATCTGTTAAACTCAGCAAATTGATTCATGTATTCCCACACCTTCCTGCTATTTGTGTGGAAAATGTGTGCACCATACTGATGTACTTGAATTCCCTCTATTTGTACTGTATGTATATTTCCCCCAATATGTGAACGTTTGTCTATTACAAGACATTTCTTACCTGCTTTAGTAGCTTCATATGCAAATATTGATCCAAATAAACCGGATCCAACAATTAAATAGTCATACATTCTCAATCCCCCTTTTAATTGGTACCATTATTAAAATAAAATTTAAGACAGCTTTATACATATTAGTATTTATTTACAATGTTTTCAAATATCGGATCAATGCCGTTAATATAATCATTAATACTAGTGCTTATCTCTATATCTGGTTTAAGTGTATCATCAATAAGTATATCATTCTCCCTTTTTAAACTAAACAATACCAGATTACCCCCTAAAATCTAATAAATTTCTTCACTTATTTTAAAATTAAACCTTTTTATTTTGACTTTATTTTTAAAATAGAAGTATGGTAGTATTAAATTAAAGATGTAAATTTTATAAACAAAGGATATAGTTATTTATGGAGATATTTAAATCAATATTTTATTTTGTGGTAGCAGGATTATTTGAAATAGGTGGCGGATATCTTGTATGGCTGTGGTTAAGGAATGGTAAAAGTTATGGTATGGTTTAGCAGGAGCTATAGGTCTTATTATTTATGGTATAATACCTAGCTTATCCTCTACTAATGGCAGCTTTCGGATAAATTCAAAGCAAATTTAGTTAGAAGAGGTATCTTAATTGAAAAAATTGCTAATATGTAAATTTACCCATTTATAGATTTACATATTAACAATTTCAATGGTTATATTAGCTAATAATTATATTATTTTAACTAAAATATATTAATATATTTAAAAGGATATGCTCTAAAAATTACATGCCCCTTTATATCTTTTATATTTATAAAACCAAGTATTCTGCTGTCAGTGCTATTTTCTCTATTATCCCCAAGTACAAAAATATATCCTTCAGGTATAACATAATCTGTATTAGAGGAATTGCATTCAGTAATTGTACCCTGTGGAAGATAATTCTCTGAAAGAAGTTGACCGTTTAAATAGACTTTTCCATCTCTTATATTAATTTTATCATCAGCTATGCCTATTACTCTTTTTATATAATTATCGTTATTTTCATTATTGGAATTAAAAATAACAATTTCCCCTCTATTTATATGTCCAATTTCTGTACTGATCTTCTCTACAAATAGTATGTCTTTATTGTTAAGTGTAGGCTGCATAGAGGGGCCTATTACATCTACTCTTGCAAAAACGTAACTATGAAATATAAATAAAAATCCAAGAGCTAATAAAATGATTAGTATATATTCTTTTAAACTTTTGAAAATTGTTTTATGATTCAATTATTACCCTCCTTACTACTACTTAATAATTATATCATTATTTAGTTGATTTTTGGTTGTTGCCCTAAAGTTGTTAAATAATTTTAACAATTTATTTTTTTATAGGTAAACTCTTGATTTGTATAAATTATATTTTACACATATATCTAAATATTCATCCAATTACCTAGAGTATTTTTTATAGAAATGTACAAACTTTAAATATAATCAGTAAAAATCACTATAAAAGGAGTGTTTATTATGGCATATAACAGTAATAAATTAGCAGTACCACAAGCTAGAGAAGCTTTAAATCAGTTTAAAATGGAATCAGCTAGAGAAGTGGGAGTAAATTTAAAAAATGGTTATAATGGAGATCTTACTTCAAGAGAAGTCGGTTCTATAGGTGGAAATATGGTAAAAAAAATGGTTGAGGCTTATGAACAAGGTCTAAAGTAATATTTAATCCGAAAGCTGCAATTAGCTAATACTCCCATCTTCTTCAAAGTGGGAGATAAGCACTACTACGCAGCTGGATAACTTTTTCTAAGGTTTAGATGGAGAAAAGAAAAGCATTTCTCATAAGCAAACTCCACCTGAACTTAAGAATCACTTAATAAAAAGCCTGTACCTTTAAATAAAGATTCAGGCTTTATTTAAAAATCTATAACAGGTTAAAATGTTCCAAGTTTAAATTTTTATTATCTAAATATAAAATTAATAAATGGTTAAAATAAAGATAAATAACTATAAAAAATAATATAGGTGATGATAATATGAAAAATGGATTAATTACAACAGCCTTAGGTACTGCAGTTACTGCAGGATCAGTTGCATTAAGAGCATCAGATTTAAAAAATAGAAGAATGCATAAAAATGACGTTGTTCCTATGATAGAAACAGCTGCTTTGGGATTTGGATTAGCACATATTGTTTTGGGAACTGTAGATTTATTGCAAAATCGAAGATAAATTAAAAATCGTTATTTATATGTTTAGCATTGAAAATATTCTTAAAATTTTGAGTTGAGAAACTCTAATCTATAAATATAATAATTTTAACATATAGCAGTCTTCTAGAAGACTGCTATAGTAAGTTATACTAATAATTGTTTTAATCATATTTAATATTACCTTGTGACTTGTTTTAATATTTTTGGATAAATTATTATTTTAGCAATCTTATTAATATATTTGGAA
>ENA-UOOE01003079-UOOE01003079.1-fermentation-metagenome-genome-assembly--contig:-NODE-3079-length-10997-cov-26.624109_pt1 | contig 10997 bp, 11 predicted proteins | sample MGYA00245776_ERZ724021 | MGnify/ENA primary metagenome ERZ724021 (study PRJEB28704, sample SAMN03018321) | fermentation metagenome | biome: anthropogenic terrestrial biome; feature: soil...
GTTACGTAACGGATTTGTCCTTCCAGCTTTGAAAGGCTTGAAGCGTTCATATTAATACCATTGACCTGAAGCTGAGCTAAGAGTTCTTTTTGCTTCATGCCCTGATTTTTACGTGCTGTTTCAACACGTGAGCCCACCATGTTACGGGTTCCTAAAGCTTGTTTACGCAGTCTCATTGACTTGTCCCTCCTTCCCTTAACGGGCACCACATCGGGCTTGTCCGAGAGTGTCTGTTAAGCCTCTGGTGTGCCTGCCGGCAGAAGCGTACCGGCTTGCCTATATCAGTGCCCTCAACACAGTACTCACAGTTTGAGCAGCAGGGCTCTAATTTTTTCATGGTTTGTCCTCCTTTCTGCCCGGTCAGGCAGATTTCTGCTGCTCATCGAGTACCTTTTCGGCGGCATCCAGCACACCGGGAGCATAGCCGCCAAGGTATGATCCATTCAGGATTTCACAAAAGCGGCTGTATGCGAGCGTCGAATATCCCTTAACTCTGACAAGCCTCCACAACCATTTGATAGTGTGCTCGCCGTCGATAAGCCGTTTTTTAATTTCTTTGTATTCTTCCAACTTTATGCCCCCTTTGCTAATAGATTTCGATACCAGGTATAAAACTTTGCTGTTGGGATAAAGAATCCTCTATTTGCCGACCCTGGCTTTTGCCATCCCATGCCAAACGAATTTGGCATCATCAGGTATGCCCGCACACTCCCACCATCGCACCCGAGAAAGTTGGAAACAGCTTTCAAGGCAACATTCAACCCCGGTTCCGGAACGCCTGTCACGTACAACTGCAAGTCTTCTGTCTCCCGGTACAATCTCCGTCAGTACGGCAGCGTCAAGGTTCTGGAAGGACTTGAAACAGAGAAGAAGAACCTTTGCAGTGCATAAGTATGATAACAAATACGGCCCCAAGACAAAAATGCCTTGGGGCCGGTTCTTTGAATGCAGGTGTCCTACTATGCTATCTCAAGTTGACGAGGACAATATTTTTTTACTATTTTAATTATAGTCCTGCAAATTTCTTTATATTGTGGATCAGATATTATGCTATCTTGATCAAGCGATGCATTTAGCAAACTATGGGAACCTATCTGAATGGCACTAAACAAGGTAGTTAATTTACCTTTATTAATTCTAGTCTCACTATCATCTCTCCTGATATCACTTTCAAGTACATCAATTGGACAATTTGTATTTGGAAAGAAAAAATTAGCAACATTTTCAAGGATGAATCTACAATGATTGGGAATAAACGTCTTCTGCTCTAGGGAAACATCTGATTCTTGCATAGCTATATTCTTAATAACTTTTAATTTTTCCATGTATAATGTTTCCTCTTTTTCTCCGGATACATATATGCTTCCCGCAATTGAAAAATCCAATTTCCCAAAATTTTGGTTGCTTCTATATTTCAACATATTATAAAAGATATTATTATGTGTAAGGACAATGAATTGAGTTGTTGTTTTCATTCGATCATAGAGTGAATCGATAAATGACTTTATATTGTAAATAAAATCATAATCTAGTGATGATATAGGATCGTCAATTACTATCAGTTCAATATTTTGGCTGAATTTTAGTGCGATTTCTGCGACAAATAAAGAAAAGGCAATAACTGTTTTTTCTCCATCGCTTAGGTAACTATTAATACTATGACTAATGTTTTTTGAATTCAAAACAAGGTTGAACTGTGGATCAACCTGAAATTTTGATAGTCCAATATCATTGAGAATTTCATTCATTTTTTTAATTAATGGCTTTTTCTGTGATAAATCTTGCAAATAAGTTTCTTTGGATATATCCATAGCCATTCTTTTGTCTTTTGCTTCTAGTGCCAATTGAAATAATTTCTGATAATCGCTTGAATATGTGTGAGCAAGCTTTGGCTTTAAGAATTTATCTATATAATTATCTCTGACTCTTTTTTTATTAATGGCAGCATGTTTCAGATTTGTATCTAGTTGTAAAAGTTCAGAATTGATATACTTAATATCGCTAAATTTCTCTTTGTCTATACTCAGTTCATAATCAGTAGAAATATTTCTTGTGATGTTTTGGGGTTCAAGTTTGGAAGCTATAGCTTTAGTTAATTCATCTTTAATGTCACAGATATATTTTTCCATACCACTTATTTTGCTTATAACTTTTTCAAAAATCGGCATAATTTTCTCGTAGTTTTTGAGTTGATGTTTAATAACATCATAATTCTGATACATATTATATTGCTTATTAATAGCCTCCAGGAGCAAAGCTAATTGCTCTTTTGTTTTAGAACGTTCTGATTTTGCGAAGCTGTTATAGGCACTAATCATTTGCTTAGTTGCATCATCTAATGGCCTATTACAAAAAGGACAACAGTCTTTCTCTATAATATTTATGCCATCCTTTATCCATCTCTGCACTTCTTCTGGTTTTTGGGCCACTATCCTACTAGCAAACTCTGTCTTCTCATTATCTTCCGAAAACTTTAGTAATTTTATCAATGCGCAACAATAGTCACTGAACTTTTGTAAATACTGTTCATCAATGAATGCTGAAATATTATTATTATCGGATACAGCACTATAGGTTTTATATTCATCCAATAATGTTTTCTGATCTATTATTGTTGGGATTGTCTTAGTGGAAATTTGTTTAACAATATCTTCAACTATTTATTTTGTATTTTGCTTTGAATCAACGAGTGCTTTATTTTCTGAAACATCACATATCATTAGCTGCTGATCATTAACAATAGTATTTGCATTATAATCGTCGTATGCTTTTTGTGCGATCTCATATTCTGCTTTTTTCATCATGTAGTCTTCTTTTAACGGATTTTGTAAATTCTCCGCTATAGCATTTTTTACGCTAAAATTATTCGCACTGAAATCATTGATCTGAATCTTCTCTCTGGTATAATCGCTATTAAAGATGCAAATATTTCCTGAAAATTTATCATGTCCCGGTGTAATAACAGTTCCATCAGATAGAACACAAGAAACATCAAGTGGCTCCGGACAATTCAATTTATGTAATGAACTAAAAATAGTACTTTTTTTATCATCTGAATAGTTGTCTGATAGCAGAGAAAAAATTTTTGTTATACTTGTTTTTCCACTGCCGTTGGCACCATAGATAACATTAAGCTTATCATTAACAAAAGGAATTGACACATTGTTTTGAAAACATGAACAGCCAGAGTTTATATTAACTGAATTGATATATGCCATCTTGACAATCCCCTTTATTAATTATTTTAGCCTAATTATATTCCCAAATTGAACCAATTACAACGTAAAAAGCCATATTTTACATAATAGCGGCGCAGCCGTAGAGTCATTCCTCCACGGCTGCGCCTCTTTTTTTCTATTTTATCGTCCAAAATTAAAATAGGCGACACAAAAAGAGTCACGAAAGCATTTCCTTTCGTGGCTTAGATGGTGCGGGTGACAGGACTTGAACCTGCATGGTTTCCCACAAGAACCTAAATCTTGCGTGTCTGCCAATTCCACCACACCCGCAAATATGCGCCGCAGCGCATGAAAGTATTATACCTTAAAATCAGCTTTTTGGCAATCAGCCGATTTTTAATTCGCCCTGTTCGAGCATCGACTGCGCGGCCAGCATCGCGCCAAGGCGGCCGCTCGGATAGTTAAGCGCTCCCTGCATCCACGCGGCATATGGTTCGCGCAGCGGTGCATCGGCCGAAAGCTCTATTGAGGCGCCGAGTGTAAAGGCACCGGCAGCCATAATCACTTTGCAGTCATAGCCGGGCATGTCCCATGGCTCCGGCGTGACAAAAGAATCCACCGGCGCGCCTTTCTGCACACCCTGGCAGAAAGCAATCAGCGCTTTTTCCGTTTTCAGCCCGACAGTCTGAATAATATCGGCACGCGGCTCGTCATACTTTGGGGAAACTTCATAGCCAAAGATGTGGAAAAGCGCCGCTGTGAACACAGCCGTTTTTAAAGCTTCTCCCGTTACAACAGGCGCATGGAAAGCGCCCATAAAAAGCTCACGGTTATTGCCGAGCGTAGCGCCAACGTCACGCCCTACACCTGGCGCTGTAAGGCGGTATGAGCAGCTTTCCACAAGGTCTTTCCTTCCAGCAATATATCCGCCCGTCGGGGCAATGCCGCCGCCCGGGTTCTTTATAAGCGAGCCGGCCATAAGGTCGGCACCGTGGGAAACCGGCTCGTCGCGCTGCACGAACTCGCCGTAGCAGTCGTCTACCATAACAATGCAGTCAGGCGCTTTCCGCTTCGCAATCTCTGCAATTTTTTCTATTTCTTCCACAAACAGCGACGGGCGCAGGCTGTACCCGCGTGAGCGCTGGATATACACCATGCGCACACCCGGATTTACACGGCGCTCGATTTCCGCATAATCAGGTTTCCCTTCCGGCGTAAGGTCTACCTGCTCATATTTAATGCCAAATTCTTTCAGCGAACCGTTGCCATTGCCCGTAAGCCCAATAACAGGGCGCAGCGTGTCATAAGGTATCCCTGTAACACTCATCATGGTGTCCCCCGGGCGCAGCACGCCAAACAGCGCAACCGTAAGGGCATGCGTCCCACTGACAAAGTTATGCCGCACAAGCGCATCTTCCGCGCCGAACGCATCGGCAAAAACGCGGTCAAGCGTTTCGCGCCCCCTGTCGCCATAACCGTAGCCGGTCGAAGCGGCAAAATGGCTCTCGCTTACACCGTTTTTTATAAACGCCGCAAGCATCTTCTGCTCGTTCCAGTCAGCGGTTTCATCAATCTGCCTGAAAAACGGCTCTGCAAGTTTTTCCGCCTCTTCGGCTGCCTTCAGAATTTTAGTGTCGATTTTAAAATATGGATACAACGTATATATTACTCCTCACAGCCGAAGCTTTAAAATAAGCGCATGTCGTGTAATAATGTCAAAGCGCTGATGTCACTTAATCGGGAAAAGTGAGCTTGCCCAGTAATCGTACGGTTCAAAGCCAATGGCATTGTAGAACGCCTCATTTTCACCCTGCATGCGAAAGATAAACATATTATGCCTGTTCAGCTTTTCGGCAAGGGTACTTACCGCGGCATGGCCGTAACCGTGGCGGCGCAGGCCCGGCACGCACGCAACCGCGGCAATAACGGCAGCATCATCTGTGATGGCAGTGCAGACGGCGCACGACGCAAGCCTCCCGCCCTGGTATACACCTGCTGAAAGTGCTGTGCCATGGCGTGTGCGGAAAGATAAGTCCATATAAAATGCCTCGAATTCCGGCACCGGAAAGCTCTCGCTCTTTACCTGCTCAAGGAGCGTGTAGATATCCCGTGGGCTTGGGTTCATCACCGTGTCGGCATAAACGCCATGCACGATATTTTCGGGGTGGAGCACCATAATATCCCCGCATGAGGAAATTGGAAGCCCGACGTGCTCCGCCGTTTTAAGCGGGCAGCAAAGCTGCTTCAGGTCAAGTGTGCGCAGAAACGCAAACAGCTCATCCGTATCTGTTTCCTGCCCTTCCAGCAGTACAGCCTCGTCATCTATCCTTGCGACTACAGTGCCCCCTTCCTGCATCCAGAACTGCTCGAACGGCTGGCTGAGCCCATAGGCAGAGGCCGCCGAGAGAATTTTGCATCCGAACGGTGTGTTGCTTGGGACATCAGGCATCTTATCAGTTAATAATTTCAGCATAAAGTATGCCGATCAGACCTTTCTTCTTCAATCATTTCCGCAAGCCCCTCAATCAGCTTAATGGCGGCATAAAAATCCTCCCGCGAAATCACCCCAACGGCAGAATGCAGGTAGCGGCACGGCAGAGAAACCGCGGCTGTGCGCACGCCTTCCCGCGAAATATGTATTGCGCCCGCGTCATTTCCGCCCGCTATATCCTGCTTTGCCTGGCATTTCACACCGGCTTTTTCAGCTGCGCGGAAAGCCATATCGTAATAGGCGCGGTCATATATTGTGCGCTTGTCCATAAACGGGACAACAGGCCCTTCGCCGAGGCGGCAGGCCTGCCTTTCCCTGCTGACGCCCGGGACGTCGGCAGCCGCCGTAGCATCCACAACAATGGCGGCGGCCGGGTGCACACCATACGCTGCTGTTTCAGAGCCGCAAAGGCCGGTTTCTTCCTGCACTGTAAACGCAAACACAGCGTCATACTTAAGGCCGTGCCTCATCATGCCAATGAGTATAGCGCATCCGGCACGGCCACCGAGCGCACGCCCTTTAATCGCCTTCCCTGACGCGTCAAACACCGAGTCAAACGTTACCTCATCGCCCGGCTTCACGGCCTTTTCAGCTTCTTCGCGGGAAGCGGCGCCGATATCGATGTAAAGCTCGCTTAAGGGAATGCTCTTTGACATTTCATCTTTTTTAAGCAGATGTATCGGTTTAAGCCCGATAACTCCCCTGACGTTTTCACCGACCGTGACGGATTTGCCCGGCAGCACACGGCGGTCTATTTCACCCACAGGCACGAAATTGAGAAGGCCTTCGTCGGTTATATGTGTCACCATTAGGCCGGCCTCATCCATGTGCGCGCTTATCATCAGCTTTTTGGGCGCACGCTCTTTCCCTTTTTTCAGCGCAATTATGTTCCCGAGAGGCGTGATTTCAATTTTATCCGCAAGCGGACGGATTTCGTCAAGGATTATCTCCCTTACTTCATCTTCCCTGCCTGAGATTCCGCGCGCCTCGCTCAGCTTTTTAAGCAGCTCAAGTTCAGCCATCATTCCGCCTCCGCTATATACTCAGCAATAAGCTGCGCCGTGTTTTCAACATCCTGAAGGTCGACTATCTCGGCCGGCGTGTGCATGTTCCTTTCGGGGATAGAAACCAGCCCGGTAGGGACGCCCGCACGGGAAGCTGCAATATTCTCGCTGTTTGTTCCGGTATCTCCGCCCATGGCGTCCCTGCTGTACGGTATACCGAGTTTCTCGGCAACTGAAACCAGCTTTTCGCTCATGGCACGGTTCAAAACAGGCGCAAAGCCTATCATCGGCCCGCCGCCAAGCTTCCCGCACTGCTCCGGCCTTACGCCCGGCTGGGAAGCAAAGCCGACATCGACGGCAATGGCAGCCGTCGGATTGGCAATGTAAGCGCCCGTTACGGCACCCTGCCCGCCGACCTCCTCACGCGTGCTGCAGAGGAAAGTCACATGACAGGATAACCTTTTTCCCGACAAAATCTGCACACAGCGCACAAGGGCAGCAACACTTGAACGGTTGTCAAGCGCAGGCGCCGAAATGCGCCCGCCAAGCAGCGCCTTCGGCTCCGTGCTAAAAAGTATGCGGTCGCCGGGCTTTACAAGGCGCTTCGCTTCCTCGCAGGTACAGCCTATGTCGACCGTCATCCTGCCTGCTTCCTGCACTTCGTCCTCTTTGCTGCCGGTAAAGTGCGGCGGCATGAAGCACACAACGCCGTAAAGCTTTTCTTTTCCGTAAACAGTCACGGCACTGCCCGGCAGCACACGGCGATCCATGCCGCCGCAGCCGTCAACGTTTATGAAGCCGCTTTTATCAATGCCTGTAACAATAAGGCCGATCTGGTCAAGATGGGCATCAACAAGGATATGAGTTTTTGAACCCATATCGCCAATTTCCGCTGTGAGGTTTCCGAGCGTGTCAGACGATGTCTCGGCGAATGGGGCAAACTCGCGGGCGGCTGTCTCCCTCGCGCCTGTTTCGTCCCCTGATGTCCCGTCCGCCATGCACAGGCGGAACACCGTTTCTCTCAGTTTTTCATTCATTTTCTTTCAGTCCGTTCACAATCTCACGGAAACGGTTTCCGCGGGCTTCAAAATTGGGGAACATGCCAAAGCTTGCGCATGCAGGCGAAAGTGAAACCACATCTCCGCTTTTTGCGTGTGAGCGGCACAGTGCGACGGCTTCTTCGAGCGAAGAAGCATGGAGTACCAATGGGTTCCCCTCGCGGTACCCCGCGGCGGCCCTCACGGCGGCCTCTATCTTCGGAGCTGTCGCGCCTATAAGCACAAGGACTTTGACTTTATTGACTATGGCAGGGCCGAGCGGGTCAAATGGGATATTCTTATCGTACCCGCCCGCTATGAGGATTATCTTCTGCTTAAAAAGCGAAAGCGCACCGTTTATCGTTCTGCTCGGCGTCGTGCCTATAGAGTCATTATAATATGAAACGCCGTCTACTTTGCGGACGAACTCATTCCTGTGCTCCACTCCATTAAAAGTGTGCGCCACTTTCCGCACATCTTCAGCTTGCGCAAAGCCGTGTACGGCACATATCGCCGCGAGATAATTTTCTATGTTGTGAAGGCCCGGCACCTTTATCTCGGAAGCGTTCATCACGCGCCGCTTCCCCTGCGGCAGCGAAAGGAAAATCTCCCCGTTTCCGTCCATCCATGCACCGTACTCCACAGGGTGCCTGCGGCTGAACATCAGCGTCTGCCCGCGCGTCTCCGAGGCAAACTGCTCCGTATATTTATTGTCAGAATTCAGGACTGCCCTGCCGAAGGCGTTCTGGTGCAGTATGATGTTTTTCTTTGCATCTACATACTCCTGCATATCTTTATGGACGTCGAGGTGATTCGGAGAGATATTGGTTACCACGGCTACGTCAGGGCTTTTGCGCATGGATATGAGCTGGAAACTCGAAAGCTCCGCAACTACAATGTCGTCCGGCTTTATGCTGTCTATCTGCGGCAGGAGCGGAGTGCCTATATTGCCCCCAACACGCACACTCTTCCCCGCGGCCTTAAGGATTTTGGATATGACTGTTGTTGTCGTGGTCTTGCCGTCGCTTCCCGTAACGGCTATTATCCTGCACGGGCAGAGGTCGAAGAAAACTTCCATCTCCGACGTTACCGCCGCGCCGCGCGCACGCGCCGCATTCAGCTGTGGAAGATAATAGCGCATACCTGGCGTGCGGAATATAATCTCCTCGCCCATATCGTCGAGGTACCCTTCGCCCGTGATGAGGCGCACGCCGAGGGCTTTAAGCTTTTTTGCAGTATTCCCAAGCTGTTCTTCCGTGCGCCTGTCGCGCGCCGTCACAATGGCGCCGTGCTCCGCAAAGAGCTTTATAAGCGGCAGGTTGCTGCTGCCGATGCCGCAAAACGCAGCTGTTTTTCCCTTTATTGACTTGTAAAACTCTTCTGTTGTCATGGAAAAAATAGTCCTTTCCAAAGGCGTACATAAACCGCCAATTATTTCTATTATACGTTTACAGTTTCAAAATATCAAGCAGAAATATGTGCAGCTTTTTAACTTAAAAACGTGGGAATCCGGAATGTATTTTAAGTGCTGTGCATTTTAAAATTCCGACCCGCCTGCGCCACACACTCCGTTGCCGCAAAGTCCCACTGCCAGTTCAAAATTTTTTTCACGCCGTGACACCAAGCCGCAGGCAGTATTTGCACAACTAAAAGCATGAATATTTTTCCGCACAATATCCATGCTGCATTTATAACTGAGTGATAGCGATGGCAAAATGCAAAAGCCTCCTGCCGCAGTTGGTTCTGCAGCCGGAGGCTTTATTAAGCTACTATTATATTATTTTTCCGGTTTATGGCCTTCGCAGGTATCTTCAAATTCATGCTCGTGGCATACGCTCCCCGAAGACTTAAGGTCCCCCTTCAGATAAGCTTCAACGGCTTTGCCGGCATCACCTGAAGCCCCTGAAACCACTTCAATGTTTTTCTCATTGAAAATGTCGACTGCCCCGCCGCCTATGCCGCCTGTTATAATCACATCTGCCCCAAGGCCCGAAAGAAAGTTCGGCAGGAATCCCGGCCTGTGGCCCGGGTTTGGGCTAAACTTTGAGCCGGTCACCCTGCCGCCCTCGGCATCATAGATTTTGAAGCCCTCGCAATGGCCAAAGTGCTCGGAAACATTGCTGCCGGCACACGCAACTGCAATTTTCATATTAATTTCCTTTCCTGCGGCACTGCATATGAACGGCGCGAAGCCCTTCTGCTGCCCGTTTTCTGCATTATGCCTGCTGTTATGATTTCCAATATGCCAAAATTATAAGCATATGTCCGTTTGCCTCTCATATCTTAGCTCCATTATGAGCATATGTCAATATTCAAGCCAAAAAAGTATGCGGCAGACACCGCATACTTCATAAAAGCCTTAAATACCGTTTTTACAGCCATACCGCCAGCAGTTCCTTCTGCAAAACTTGCCCTTGCACCTCTGGCAGCAGACTATCCTTTTCGAGCCGCACGCAGGGCAGGCATAATCGCCGCTTTTAATCTTCTTCATGTTTTCGAAGCTTTCCAGCCACTCCCTGCCACAGTCAAGGCATTTGACCGGGCAGATGTTCCTCGTGAAGTTTCCGCCTTCTATGTGTATTGCTTTGCCGTTAATCAAGCTGTCAGCTATTTTTTGGCGGGCAGAAATAAGTATGCGCTGGAATGTTGGGCGCGATACCTCCATCTTTTCCGCACACTCTTCCTGCTCAAGGCCTTCAAGGTCTTTGAGGCGAATGGCTTCAATCTCTTCTATCTTCAGTATGTTTTCAGGAACCGCATCCATTTCCGCCTCGGCCGGGACAAAAAACTGCACGGCGGGAATATTTTCAATCTTTCTCCATTTCACAGGCCTTGCCAAAGTTTATCAGCTCCGTTTCCATCAGCCGCCCTGCTGCAAAAGTTAACTGCGGCCATACTTATTCTTTCCCTGATTAAATATGTTAATCTGATTTTGGGCATATGTCAATGTGAATTTGCTTCGCTTTTCCACTTTGTTACTAAATTGATTTTTTATCCGGCATGTACCGCCGCCTCTTGCTTTTTTACAGTGATGCGATAAACCGCAAGCTGAGTTTGCGTCAATTAGTCTAAAAAATAAAAAAAATTTTTAAAAAACAGTTGATATTTTATGAAAAGCAATGTAATATAGCAAATAGAAATTTCCATCATACCAATATAGATGTGAGGCATATGGCCGCATAACTGGATGTTCCATATTTGACGCACTATTTTCACATACAAGCCATAAGTATATGTGAAAGCCACCATAAGTTTATAAAGTTTATAAAAAATAATTCATAATTCT
>ENA-UOOE01003085-UOOE01003085.1-fermentation-metagenome-genome-assembly--contig:-NODE-3085-length-10985-cov-3.077310_pt1 | contig 10985 bp, 11 predicted proteins | sample MGYA00245776_ERZ724021 | MGnify/ENA primary metagenome ERZ724021 (study PRJEB28704, sample SAMN03018321) | fermentation metagenome | biome: anthropogenic terrestrial biome; feature: soil; material...
CTATGTTAGCAGGTTTAGGTATCAATGTAAAGGGTATTTGAAAAGATGTTGCAAGTTTTCTAGAACGTGGTATAGTAAGGTAGAGACGGGAGGTGTTTTTGTGCAAAAGGCTAAAGAAGAAGTTTTAAAATGGACCCGGGAAATAAGTGAATATAGGACCCCAAGCTGGGAGTCCCTGCCCCAGATCCCCTTATACCTAGATCAGGTGGTGAGTTTTCTGGAGACACAGCTCAAGGACTTGCTTCAAGATGAAAATGAAAAGACTATCACCCCTTCTATGATCAATAACTATGTGAAAAAAAAGGTGATTCCGCCACCTATAAAGAAAAAGTATGATGTTCATCATCTGGCGCGGCTGTTGGCCATCCATACCAGTAAACAAATCTTGCCCATCAGCCAGATCTCAAAATTTCTCAATCAGTTTTTGGTGGAGGAAAAGACCCAAGAGGTTTTGGAGGAGTATCGCCAAAAACAAGACCAGGCTCTGCATAGTGTGGCCCAGCGCCTGGGAGCAGAATTGGAGTCCTGTCCCCCTCAGGAGCTTGAGGAGATGCTCCGGGGGTTAGTCTTAGAATTTGTCTTGCAGGCAAATAGCATGCGGATGGCAGCGGAATGTATTATTGACGCGCTGCCAGAGCAGAGCCGACATAAGGAGAAAAAAAGTTAAGCTAAGAAACAGCTTCCATAGCAAAGCCCCAGGACCGTCCTGGGGCTTTGCTGTACCTATAGCCCAACGCAAAGAACTATTATTAAAAAAGAGGTTGCAAGTTTATAAATACATGTTATACTGGTATTGGATACTAGATTAAACGTGATGATAGATACGAGAAAGGAAAAGGCAATGCTTGAGAAACTTGTTGTTTGGGGGGATTCGCTTCTCAAGGGGGTCATCTTCGAAGCGGGGCGTTACCAAATCTTCAAAGATAATTGCATGGCCCAGTGTGCAGACTATTTGGGAGTTAAGATTCAAAACAGAGCTCGTTTTGGCTGCACATCTTCTAAGGGAAAAGAAATCTTAGGCAAAGATTTAAGGCAAGAGCAAAATATTTCTGCGGCAATTATTGAGTTTGGCGGCAACGACTGTGACTATAGGTGGGAGGAGGTAGCAGCAAATCCTAATGCTGACCACCAGCCAAATACTCCTCTTGAGCAATTCGAACAGAACATTCAACAGATGATTTCAGCGCTAAAGGAGCGGGAAATTCCTGTGATCATGATGTCTTTGCCTCCCATTCATTCCCAGCGGTATTTTCAGTGGATTACATCGGGGCTGAACCGCGAAAGCATAACTCAATATTTGGGGAATGATCTTGAATATATTTATCGGCATCAAGAGCGATATTCCCTTTCTATAACGAGACTAGCTTATGAAAATAACTGCGCTTTTATTGATCTGCGGGATGCTTTTTTAGTCCGAAATTACAGTGAGCTACTGTGTGCCGATGGGATCCATCCCAACAAAAGGGGCCAAGCTTTGATGCGAGATGTGTTTGTGGATTTTGCGCAAAAGCATGCTTTGGCTACTATTTAATAATCGTAGGTTGTCGAGTAAAAAGCGAGTTTTTTGATGGGAATAAAAAAAGCCCAGGTACCTGGGCTTTTGTGGTTTGGGTTATTGGGAGAGCTCTGCAAGGTCGCCAACTTGGACTGTTTTTCCAGCCTCTGTTTTGGTAATCACACCTACTGACGCACCGTCGTAGACTTCAGTAATTTTGATCTGGGCGATATCCTCTTTCACCACCCGGATCACAGCGCCTGTAGAGGGGTCTTTAATCTCTTTAACTTTGCGCTGCAGTTGGAAGATGTCGTCCTTTTGGACTTTATTATTCTTGCCTACAGTGAGGGTTACCTCCTTGCCGGTTACATCAGCCACAAGGCCACTTATAACTCGATCTGAGAAAGCTTTCCCTTCCATGTCTTTGGTTTTATCCACGATCCCCTTCACAACCTGGCCTACAGCTGTGGTTGTGGCTTTGCCCAAGATCGTGGTATGGAACTCTGTGCTTTCAAAGGAGAAGTCTTGGAAAGTTCCAAAGAGGGAGCCCAAAGCGAGATTGCGCGCCTTATCTTGACCGTCCCCTCTGAGGGCGGTGATGATCTCGCCTGTTTCCACGTTCACCAGGCGTAGATCCAGCTGTACCGTGGCTGTGGATTCCCCAACCTCGCCCACAATGGGGAGGCGGATGCTTTTGGTTTGCAGATCAAAGCGGGTAACAGTGCCCATAAGTAGCAGTTGCACACCCAGGAGTTTGCCGATGCTGGCAGCTGTGCTGGTATCCACAAGGCCAGTTTGCCCCAAAACTTGCTCCCCTAAGACTTCTTCTAAGCGTTCCCGCTCAAAAACTGAGAACTTGCCATGGTTTACAAGGTCTGTGACTACCATGTCACTGATGCCAGTGCCAGGATCCCAGGACCAATCCCACCAGGTTGAGGTTTGGCCCATTTTAAAGGGGAGGACTGCGATTCTAATTTTGGCAGGTGCGGTTAACCCCCATGTGGAGCTAAGACAGACCAATAGAATTAAGAGAGAGCTGATCAGTTTTGATTTTTGCACCATAATCAATCCCTTCATTTGATAATAGGGTAGAAGCTGCGAGAGAAGTTATTTAAACGAGGCTATACATCTGTTTTTTGATGATGCACCTCCGCTCGATGGAATTTCCTTCCTTTAGATATCCATCTCCAGTTTATATATAAATTGTGAGTTTTGTCAATAGCCAAAAGCTTGTCTTCGGCAGGAAAGAATTGTATCATGAGGATAGATCGTTTTGGGCAAGTTTTGTCCTGGGAGATTGGGAGTGTGGAAAGTGGGAACCTATATTGCTTTGAGTTTAGGTGATCTGGCTTTAGCTTTACTTTTGATCGGGATCACCATATTTCTTTCATATTGGCAGAAGTTAGGGCTGGGGCGAGACTTACTTGTGGGTACAGTGCGCTCTTTTGTGCAGCTGATGGCTGTGGGTTATCTTCTGCAGGGAATTTTCGATTTGCAAAAATGGTATCTGGTAGTATTGGCCTTGTTTGTGATGATAGCAGTTGCAGCCCGCACAGCCTATGCAAGACAGAGTGTGCGCTGGGGTGCTCTTCCTGGGCAAATGTTTGTAGCTATAGGTGCATCCAGCCTTTTGACGTTGGGTTTGGTGGTGCTGCTGATCCTGAAGGTGCAGCCTTGGTATAATCCCCGGTATGTGATTCCCCTAGCCGGAATGATTATCGGCAATAGCATGACTGGGGCAGCTTTAGTTGTGAATCGCCTCACAGGTGAGATTGAATCACACAGAGGGCAGATTGAAGTTGCACTGTCTTTGGGCGCCACATCAAGACAAGCTGTGGCACCATACTTGCGAGAGGCGCTCCGCTCGGCGATGATGCCTACAGTTGCCGGGATGATGACAGTGGGGATAGTGCAGCTGCCCGGGATGATGACAGGGCAGATTATAGCGGGCACTAGGCCAGCTTTGGCTGTGCGCTATCAGGTGATGGTGACCTATATGATTGCAGCTGCAACTGCCCTGACAACTATCGGTGTGGCTCTTCTGGCTTATAGTCATTTTTTTACGCGAGATCATCAGTTAGTGGGAGTGGAAGATCATGGAAATCAGGCTTGAGGGAGTCTCTCTGAGTTTAGGTGAGAAGAGGGTGCTTGAGGATTTGAATTTCGCTTTCCCTGCCCGTAAGATTTCTATTCTCTGGGGTCCGTCTGGGGCGGGGAAGTCCACTGTGCTCAGGCTCCTCAACAGACTTGTGGACCCCTCAGAGGGTAAGATTTATCTAGACAAGAAGGAGATTGGGCTGTGGCCGGTGCTCAAGCTGCGGCAGCAGGTGGGGATGATTTCCCAGCTGCCATATCTTTTTGCTGGTACTGTCCTGGACAACCTCTCCTATGGTCCGAAGCTGCGGGGTGTGAAAGCAAATTTTGAGTCCAGGGGCAGGGAGCTTTTGGCCATGGTGGGCCTTGAGGAGGAGCTGCTTTTTCGTCCCTCAGGGCAGCTGTCTGTAGGCCAGCAGCAGCGGGTGAATATTGCCAGGACCCTGGCAAATGATCCTCAAGTGTTGCTTCTAGATGAGCCTACTAGTGCTTTAGATGAGAGGGCTAGTGGGCAGGTTTTAGCGCTCCTGGGGGAGCTTCGCCACAGACTCGGCCTGACCATGATCATGGTTACCCATTCTAAGGAGCAGGCCCGAGAAATTGCAGATCACGTGGTGATGCTCCGAGAGGGGAGGCTAGAGGCCCAAGGCGGGGGAGAGCTATTGGAGCCGTGAGGTTTTAATGAAGAGACCGAAACAGGGAATGAGTACCATTTCCTGTTTCTTGAAGGTTAAGGTAAGTTTTAGTGGGAAGATAGTGTGTTTCCCTCAGATTGCGCTCAGCTTTGGCTGGGCGTTTTTTATTTGGGGGCTATTAAAAAGGGACCTTTGGGGTCATGCTGGGCTATTTTTCTGCTCACAGTCTCCTCTTTTCCGTTGGCATAGCAGTAGGTGCAATTGTGCGGACAGGTGTTGTAGGTGCCAATATCAATTGAAGTCTTGCAAAGACAATTTTCCCGTTGCGATTTATCTGCTTTGAAGTCTCCCCTAACTCCTATAGACTCAAGTAGCTTTCCATCTATACAAGCCCCATGCTCTATTCCTACGATCTTGGGATCGAGATTCTCGCTGCACGTGAATATTTCCATGCCATTTTCCCTGGCAACCCGGGCCAGAGCATGACAGAACTCTATCAGCTCTCTTTGCTCTGAAGCTAATGGATCTATGATCTCGATACCGTGCCTTTGTTTGAGATTGGCCAGACGTTTGTTAAGCTTCGGGTATAAGTCAAGGAAGCTTATGACTACGCGCCAGGTTGCACCTTGCAGGGCACAGGCTAGCTGACTGAAGGCTTCAAGATGATAACTGAACGATGTTTTATTGGAAACGATGATGGGATCATAGCGCCAAACCACGCGCCCAGGTCCAATTTGCCGAGAGAGCTGGTGGAAGCAGCTGAGGCGCGTGGACAGATCAGGAAGATTGGGTTCTAAGGATAGTGGATAGTGGTTCAAGGTGAACTGGAAGTAGTAGCGGTAGCCCCTATTATCTAGCATAGGTAGATGGGGAAGGAGTGGGGCTGGGTTTTTGCTCCAGAAGACAAAGGCGTCTACAGCATCCACCTGAAGGTTGATCTGTTTAATTTGTCTAGGATTGTATGGGTTTGTCCACTTGCAATACCCGGATTCGATTCTCCTGAGCAGCCAGGGTGTATAGAAAGCCGGGAGCTCTGTTCTTCTACTAGCCCAGATAATAATTTTGATCACTCCCTAGGTGATTTTGACGTGACCTGATGAAAACTATTTCTCGAAAGTTGAGCTAATCCCTTTTTTATCCTGAATTAACGTTTGTGGAGATATGAGTATCCGCACGAGACTCAGCCCCGGAATCCACGGGCGCTTGCCCCTGAGAGCATCAATATCATAAGTTAAGATAATAGTTATGACATAAGGTACATGCAATGCCATAAAGTGGGGAGTGTAGAGTTCTCTTTATAATTCAGAAAAAGTCATAGCCACACCGATTTTCCGAGCACCATGTGTAAATGTGTTATCCAATACCGCATGTGGTTAAACCGATTAATACAAATGAAATAATTTTTAGATTTATAGGTATAGTAGCAAACGAACCATATCGTTTTCTTTAAGCGAACGTCCGTGCTATAGAAAAGAAACGTGTAAAGTGCACACCACGAATAAAAAAATGCATCCCCCGACGAAACTCCAGAAAGGGGGGTGCATGATTGCACGATAATGGCTCAAATTTCGGCCAAAATGCCGTCTCCCAAAAGATGAATTTTGTCCATAAACAATGAAAAAGCCCAGCATTGCTGGACTTTTCATCGGGTCATAATTGTATCAATTATGACGTTTGTTTCTGTGTCATTAGGTCAAAATAGATGCAGCTTTTTTATAATCAAAGGGGCAGAATTATCTTAATTTATTAAATAGCTATTCCATTAAGCAAATAAAATGCTCAAACTATACGAAGGCCTGCACCTTAGAAGATACTAAATTAGGCTTTATAAAGTAATTCTAGCGCTGTCACTCCAATCGTTGGTATGTATAAGGTCCTTTTTTTATGTTTTCACTTAGATATCCACCCACAGAAGATGCATTTTGCAATCCATAAAACTCTGCTATTGGTACTCCATAATAGCAATATAGGGAGTTGTTTTTTATAAACCTTACATAAAGCACTTGATTGGCCTCATCATATCCGATTGCCTGTACGTTTGAAGAACTCACGGAAATCATTTCAACTCCATAATTATTCATCGATTTTTTCCTCCATTTCAAATTTTTTATTTCTCCAAAGAGATAACAACTTTTTATAATCATCCACGCTTTGAGCATAAGGCTGATTCCATTGTTTACTTACTACTGGGTCTGCACTCCTAGGCGCATTTGCGAGTTTGTTGAACTGTATCCTTGATGGAATACTAACACCTTCACCGGAAACAATTGCTTCGCCAGTGCGTAAGCTGGGAAGCAAGTCTACAATTGAACGTAATTCATCTTGTATGGCCGCTGACACATAACCTCTGTCTTTAGAGTTATTCATTCTGAGAGCAATTATTGTACCACATTGGCTTAGAACGGTTTCGTCCAATTCTGAAGGCCGCTGTGTAACTAACATGAGTCCAACACCATATTTACGTCCTTCTTTTGCTATACGTTGAACATTTCTGGATGCAATTGAATTTTCACCTGAACGTAAATAGTTATGTGCTTCTTCCAATACTATTAACAACGGTTGCTTTCTTCCACCTACTTCCACTTCTTGCCCCCAAAATAGCGCTTCATACGTAATATTTAAAAGTGTTCCAGCAATAGACATCATTATATCAGAGGGCACATCCGATATATCAAGGATTGTTATTGGCTTTTCATTTCCGATCCAAGAAAATAATAATGCAGATAAATCTTTTGCAACTTTTCCTGACAGATCAGGAGCATATTCTCCTGGCCTAAACAAAAAATCGAAACGCCTATCTTGCAATTTAGTACGAATGCTATCTAAAAACGGAAGCATATATTTTGCCGCCTTGTTTAAAAATGGAGGTGAACTACCACTTCCAGCTGGCTTATATTGATTTGAAACAAGAGTTTCTGCATCCCCTTCTTTTTCCAATGCAAGCTTTGTTGGATCATTATTCACATTATACGTTTGGCGCTCGAAAGCATCCATTTTGAACCACAACTGTTTTAAGCTGAAAGGTATTGGCGAATCTGCTGAAATCATAGTTGGATCAATATTAATGCTATTTGCAACTGCACCTATTTGCTTTGCTTCCAATACTTTAGTACGAAAATATTCCTTATTCTGTTCGCTTATATTCCCGTCAAACAATTTAACAAGTTCTTGGAATGACAACGCCCAATATGGAATGTAAAGATGGTTTGCATTTTTATCTGTATTAATACGGAACACTTCACTATCTTTACCGAAAACACTATTATATTCGCCATGCGGGTCAAGTAACAATATTCTGGTTTTACCAAACTTCTTTTGAATTATAGATTTTAGGGTTATTCCTACAGCATTTGATTTACCGCTACCCGTTGAACCAAGGATTGCAAAATGCCGAGAAACCAACCTATCCAAGTCTAAATAAGCATTTAGACTTTCCGATACACTGATATGCCCAATGTTAATTGATGAATGTTCATCATAGCCGCCATAGACGATTTCTAAGTCTTGTATGGTTACGATATGTACAGCATCGCCAGTTGTTGGAGACTGTGAAATTCCTCGTTCAAATCGTTGGCCAATCTGCTCACCAACCAATGTCATAGACAACCACTGCTGATTACCTAAAAGGTTGAAATTTTCTTTTATGGCTTCACAAACTTTGTCTGGTACAGCATCTGCTCCAATTTGTGTAACAATACCATATAGACTTGTGTAGCCCAACGGAATTTTTAGGAACGAACCAATTTGTCCAATGCGATAGACAATACCATCTATAATTGGTGAATTAGATTTTATGGAATCAGCCATAGAAACAGCTACACTATTGCCGCTGACACTATATACGGTTCCAATTTCAGTTTGTATTTTACTCATTGCCGCCATCCTCCCACTCGCTCTTTGGTATCATACTTCTAAGCAAGCTTACAAATGAAACAAAACTCGGCAAAAGCAATTCACCTTTACAAGTTTTAATTTGTATTTTGGTCTGTTCTCCCGTTTCAAGGTCTTTTTGGTACTCAATATCTTCGTTAAAATATGATGCTGGGCTTAATGGGTCATCAGAAGCAATATCTGGTCTAATTTTCCATTCACCGTACTGGCCACCGATAATAGCAGCTCTTGTAGCTAATACGCTGATTTTTCTATTTCGAGATGAGAGTTTGCCCAAATTGCTATCTACAGTAAATGTATGCTCTTTTACCTCCTCACCCTTATCGTTTTTTTCCCATTCAATATCATAATTCAAAACAAAAACATGTGCAGTAGTATTTGTCTGTAAAGCGGAAAGAATTCGTTCATTGATATGCTCATCACCAAAAGAGTATCCACATACAAACAACACAGCATCATCTTGTTTTAGAAACAGATTAAGCCTGTCCATAAAGGCACAATAGGGCTGCTTTTTTGAATTGTTGTATTTGAGGGAAGACGGATAAATCAGTAAATCGCCTTTATCAGAACTCATTCTAATTATTCGACCACTACTGGGATCCTTGTGTAAGCCAAGTGAACCATGTATTTTCCATAACTTTGTTTGTTTTGACAAATAATTGACATCCTCCAGCGCATCAGCATTAAAAAATGGTTTATAACTTCCGGTAAAGCCATCAAAATAGGCAACCCCATTCGTTTCCAAGCCTATCTCAAACAGATAATCATAATTGGTAGTGAAGATCTCTACTCCGTATTTTCTATCTGCATTACAAATCCATTTAGCCAAATCGTACTGAATTAAAGAGTCTTCTTTACCCAAAACATTCTTGTGAACACTGACAATTTCTTGGATTTTCTTGTAAATCTTATCTCTACCTATACTGAATTCCTCTTTGCTAAGGTGGTTAAGCGTTCCCTTACCAATAATTCTAATTTTCTCTTCAATATTTGATAAAAGTGTTTCTATGTTAAGTGATTGCCCCTGCTGCTTCAATTCTTCCTCTATTTCATCAAGAGCTGTTTCATATTTTCTTCCGTTATCCTCATCATCTTTTAAATATGAAATAACAAGCTTTGTCATTTTTCCAATAGCAGGAATACACGGTGAAGATTGCTCTTTTTTAGCAAGCGAAGTTCCGGCCCCAAATAAAAAGGCAATTTTCTTTTTATCCGATACTAACAACTGCTGTATTCCTCTGACCATTTCTGAAGGATCAAAATACTTCTCCGCCATATAGTATCCCTCCAATAATTAAGACATATATACGTTTTGTAGCAAAAGAGCGCTTCATATTTTTGTACCCTACGTACAAAGCACCTGTATACGGCGCGGAGTACTTCTCCATTTTCCGCTGTCATATAGACCATTAAAAATATCATTTTCGGCACAAATATTGTATATATTATATATCATCGCAACGAATAAAGCAATTAAATTCATGTAGATTATTATGGAGAATGGAAATGTTTACAGTATTATGCTGAAACCTATTGAAAAATAGCAGAATTTTTACTTCAGAACATAGATTTCATTGATATTTATTTCTTTGTTCTTAGTATTTTCTTTTAAATTCTGTACAGCATCAAACATCTCTTGACTAATAATCGCTTGGTGAGATTTTTCAATGATAATCGTATCAATCTGCCCTTGGTTTTTTTTTTGTTTACCTGTGAGAAAATTAGGAGTATGAGTTTTGGGAGTAATATTACAGCCGATATTTTTCATTGGATAGAATTCGATCAATGGTCGATGTACTCCATTGCTCTTTACCAGTGACAGTTTTGATACCGTGATCTTCAAGATGTTTCTTGATCTTGCGACACCCATAGCCTTGCAGGAACAAATCGTAAATAAGCCGTACAATTTTGGCTTCTTCCTCAATCACTACAAGGCTGCACAATCATCTCTACCGTATCCAAGGAACTGTGAGTGGTTTAACTTTATATGTCCATGTAGACTGCTCTGTCGGATACCCCACTTAATAGATTCACTTTTCTATCTGCTTTTTTCCTGATAAGCCGCTGCTGCCATAGTAATAAACTTTTTTACCCGAGGATCATTAGACCAAATGTCCTCAGTTTCAAAGTAGACAACTACATTTAATTTTGATAATTCATTAATCATAAGCAAGACGTCCAATGTATTGCGCCCAAAACGGCTGAGAGATTTTATCAAAATCAAATCTAATTTTTCATTTCCGCAATCATTCATTAATCGCTGAATTTCCTCTCTGTTATCCACTCTTGTTCCAGATTCCTGTTCAGCGTAAATACCGGCAAAATCCCAATCGGTGTTATCACAGATTGTTTGAGTATAATAAGCCACTTGTGATTTTAGACTCTGCCTTTGTTCTTCATGCTCTGTGCTGACACGGCAATGGCAGCAACCCTTAACCTTTTATTAGATTTATTTTGTCTTGCAGGAATAGTCGTAATCTGCTTACTCACTTCAAAACCTCCTTAACGCACAAGAGCAGCACCCACTTGGGTACTGCAAACTTCAATTACTATTTTAGACATGAAAAAAGCTACATTTTTACTGGTGTATTACCAACAAAAACGTAGCTTATAACTTGGCGGAGGAGGTGGGATTCGAACCCACGTGCTACTTGCGCGGCACCTGATTTCGAGGCGTGTTAATCGCGGAAAAACGCCCATATTACCATGTTTTTTCTTATAATATCTCCCGTAAATACAGCATTTCTTTATTTCTTTTTATGCGGTCTTATAAGGGCTTTTTGCATGGTTTGATAACACGATAACATTCTTTATAAACCTTAGTTCCCTATCTATATTTCTAACCACAGCTTACTTTATTGGAATTCTGA
>ENA-UOOE01003087-UOOE01003087.1-fermentation-metagenome-genome-assembly--contig:-NODE-3087-length-10976-cov-22.345939_pt1 | contig 10976 bp, 9 predicted proteins | sample MGYA00245776_ERZ724021 | MGnify/ENA primary metagenome ERZ724021 (study PRJEB28704, sample SAMN03018321) | fermentation metagenome | biome: anthropogenic terrestrial biome; feature: soil; material...
ATCGCACTGCTCAAAAATTCATCGAATAAGCCTTTAATTATTGACTTTTCACCATGTATGTATTATTATTTATTGGAGAGTTTTTATTTGACAAATTGAATTAAAATCTTTTCCGTAAGGGAATAAACGAAACCGCTTTTTTTGAATTTCATATTTACGTTTATTACCTGTATTTTTGCTGTGTTTTAGTTCTTTATGTAGAATAAATTGCATAGTCTTTTCCTGCGGAACCTGCAAAATTTCAAAAAAATTTGATATACTAAGTATTGATTTTATAATTGATTGGAGCGTAATATCTTGGATAAGTTTATGATAGAAGGTGGGCATCGCCTGTGCGGTGAAATCAATATAAGCGGAGCTAAAAACGCAGCCGTTGCCATACTTCCCGCTTCCATTTTATCAAACGGCATATGCCGTATTGAAAATATTCCTAATATTACCGACGTTGCGTCCATTACGCGGATACTTTCCGATATGGGCGCAAAAATCCGCGTTTTAAATAAATCGTCTTTGGAAATTGACCCGCGCCCTGTAAGCACTTACGTTGTCTCCGATGAACTTGCGCGCCATATACGCGGTTCCTATTACTTTTTAGGCTCGCTTTTGGGCAGGTTCCGCCACGCGGTTGTAACCATGCCCGGAGGGTGTGACTTCGGTGTGCGCCCTATAGACCAGCATTTAAAGGGCTTTATGGCGCTTGGCGCAAAGTACCAGCTTGAAAACGGCATGGTCAACGTATCGGCCGACAGTTTAAAAGGCGCTAATATATACCTTGACGTTGTTTCAGTCGGCGCCACGGTAAATATTATGCTTGCTGCTGTAAAAGCCGAAGGCCTTACAGTTATAGAAAATGCCGCCAAGGAGCCGCATATAGTCGATTTGGCTAACTTTCTCAATTCGATGGGCGCCGACATAAGGGGCGCCGGTACCGATGTTATAAAAATATACGGTGTAAAAGAACTTAAGGGCACTACGTACACTATTATCCCCGACCAGATAGAGGCCGGAACTTATATGGCCGCAGCTGCCGCAACCGGCGGGAACGTACTTATAAAGAACGTTATACCTAAGCACCTTGAGTCTATCTCCGCAAAGCTTGAAGAAATGGGTGTCATGGTTGAAGAATACGACGACTCTGTACGCGTAAGCAGAACCGGTGAGTTGAACAAGTGCAACATAAAGACGATGCCGCACCCGGGCTTTCCCACTGATATGCAGCCGCAGATGGCCGTACTGCTTTCAATCGCGCATGGGACAAGTATCATAAACGAAAGTGTATGGGACAACAGGTTCCGCTACGTTGAGGAGCTTAAACGCATGGGCGCAAACATATCTGTCGACGGTAAACTCGCGGTTGTAGAAGGCGTAGGCCACTTAAACGCAGCGCCTGTAAAGGCCCCCGACCTTAGGGCCGGCGCGGCGTTACTGATAGCCGCACTGTGCGCGCACGGTACTACGCAGATAGAAAATATAAGGCAAATAGAACGCGGCTACGAGGACGTTGAAGATAAACTGCTTAATATAGGCGCGAACATACGCAGGGTCCATATACCCGATGCAGAAAACGCTAAAGTAATATAAATTTATTATGTGAAAGGATTGGCTGCGCCATTCCTTTTTGTTGTGCTGGGAGTGGAAAGATGGCGCGTTTTTGCCCGCTTTTCAGCGGGAGCGTAGGCAACAGTTATTACATAGGTTCATCTGAAAAAGGAATTTTGATAGATGCCGGGCGTTCGGCAAAACAGCTCGAAAATATGCTCGAAAAATGCGGTATTGATATTTCAGCCGTAAAAGCTATATTTATCACACATGAACATTCGGACCACGTAAAAGGGCTGCGTGTTTTTGCTTCGCGGTATGGCCTGCCGGTGTACGCTTCAGGCGGCACTATGTCGTCGCTTGATAAAATGGGATGCCTTAACGGTTCAAAGTTCAAAAGCTGCGTAATTAGCGATTCGGGCGTTGAATGTGCAGGCTTGGAAGTAATGCCTTTCAGGACTTCGCACGACAGCGCAGAAAGCATAGGATACAGTATAAAAACAAGCGACCAAAGGAAAATTGCCGTCTGCACGGATATAGGGTACATGTCAAGCGAAGTGCATGAGAGCCTGTGCGGTACGGATATGGCCGTTTTGGAGTCCAACCACGACGTCGGTATGCTTGAAAACGGCCCGTATCCGTATTCATTAAAAAGGCGGATAATGTCTGAAACAGGCCACCTGTCAAACATGGACTGCGCCGCCGAACTGTGCAGGCTTGCAAAAAAGGGCACTACGCGTTTTGTCCTTGTACATTTAAGCGAGCATAATAACACGCCGGAGCTTGCATTTCAGACTTCGCTGTGCTCGTTGTCGCTTATGGGACTGCAAAAGGGCACCGACTTCGAATTGTATGTTGCACCGAAAGAAAATATTTCCGGAAAATCTATTTATTTTTAACTTAAAACCTGTGCCATAAGTATTTTAAGCATCCCGTGCGTACTGCCGGGGTGCTTATTTGCATGGCAAAACCACACGCCGGTCATGCGGCGTTCGGCTCATTTTACTTTTTAGATAAAAGCCGCACTGTTTTTTGCCGGTTACAGTGCGCAATACCGCCTTACTTTTTATGTGAGGTCCGCTAAGCTGCGCTGCGCTGTAAACCTGCAGCATAAAGCATCCGGAAGTTTCCAGCATTATTTTATTAATAAAGTACACAGGTACCTTACAAACTTCGGTTTTATCTGATATAATATTGAGCTGGGCAATAAAATAAGAATAAGAATTGATACGGCTGGGCTGTTTGTCCGACGTTTACATTTACACGCTTTCAATTTAATAAAAAGTTAATTATATAATTTATTTTTTAATATATTTTTATTTATAATAAACTAATGTACCTAACTATTAACATAAACATACAGGTGATAAAAATGTCCGAAAAAATAGATATGAAAAATTATCAGTTCACTTTATCTCAAAACAACAGCCTGGAGATTCCCGAAAATGTACTTCGCGAGTGGCAAAGTATATTGGACATACTTGCACGTATCGGGAAGGTCAGGGCAGCTTTAATTATGAAAATGTCCGGTGAAGACCTGGAAGTTTTCATGTCAAGCAAAACCCCTGATAACCCTTATAGCATAGGGCATAAAAACCGGTATGTAGACTCCGGCCTTTACTGTGAGCGCGTCCTTAAGCAAGGGTCCATGTTAATGGTTCCGGATGCGGGCGAGTCAGCCGAGTGGAAAAATAATCCGGATATGAAATACAACATGAGATGTTATCTGGGCTTCCCCATCAAGCTGCCAGGCGGCGGTTACTTCGGGACAATCTGCCTGTTGGATACAAAGAAAAATGATTTTTCGCAGGACATCAAAGACTGCATGGAAAAAATGAGGGACCTAATCGAAAACAACTTGCTGCTCATATATCTGAGTGCAACTGACAGGCTGACAGGTTTATATAACCGTACATATTTTAATGAAAAAATAGAATCGGAAATAATGTTCTCACAAAAAAAGAATACGCCGATTACGGCAATGATGCTTGACATTGATCATTTTAAAAACATCAATGACACGCAAGGGCATTTAGCCGGGGATAACGCGCTTATGCGGTTTGCCGGCACCATAGTAGATTCCCTGCGGAAAACAGACATAGCCTTCAGGTTAGGCGGAGATGAATTTTTTATTTTAATGCCAAATACATCGCTAAATGACGCACTGACAGTTGCGGACAGATTATGCAATAATATTAAAAACAGCAGGATTATCCCAAATTCGCCTGTTACGGCAAGCGTCGGCGTTGTAGAGCATATGCCAGATGAGTCTTCTGAACGGTGGTACGTAAGGCTCGACAACGCATTATATGAAGCTAAAAAAAAGTTCGGCAATCAGATTGCAAAGTAAATCGCCTTTACGCAAAAAACATCAGTACAAGCTGCCGCCTTGGAGTTTATATCCAAAGGCGGCAGCTTGTACTGCAATTAAAAATTCATATTTTACTTATCAGATATGTACTGCACTCCGTCTTTAGTTATGCGGGCATAAACGTACGGCTTAACCTCCGGCTGAGCCGTGTCTATCGAAAAGGCTGCGGTGAAAGTCTTTGCCGCGGCCTTGCAAAGTTCATCTGAAGAAGTATACAGCGTTGCCACTGTTTCTCCTCTTTTGACGCTGTCGCCCACTTTTTTATTAAATACTATACCGGCGCTGTAGTCAATGACATCGTCCTTTGTTTCCCTCCCCGCGCCGAGCTGCATAGAAGCCGTCCCGCACAGCTCCGCGTTTATTGCGTGTACAAATCCGTCCTTCTCCGCTTTTACGTCATAAGCAATATTTGCCCTGTCGAATTTTGACGTATCGTCGAGTACTGAAACGTCACCTCCCTGCGCGGCAACCATCTGCTTAAGTTTTTCATAAGCGCTGCCGTCTGCAATGCTTTTTTCAGCCATAACTCGGCATTGCTTAAGACTGCCCTTACCGGCAAGGCAGAGCATATTAGCCGCAAGATGCATACAGATTTCATAAAGGTCGCGGGGACCAGTCCCCCGGAGCGTCATGCAGACTTCCTGTATTTCGAGAGCATTCCCTACAGCTTTGCCGAGCGGCTGGTCCATATTCGTTACGAGCGCGACCGTTCTCCTCCCCGACTCTTCTCCTATGGCGACCATAGCCTCGGCAAGCTTTACGGAGTCCTCAACAGTTTTCATAAAGGCTCCGCTTCCCGTCTTAACGTCGAGCAGTATGCGGTCTGCCCCTGCGGCTATCTTCTTACTCATTATGCTTGAAGCTATAAGCGGTATGCTGTCAACTGTCGCCGTAACGTCCCTTAAAGCATACAGTTTTTTGTCGGCCGGCACAAGGTTGCCCGACTGCCCTATAACGCTTGCGCCCACCGTACGGACTATATTTAAAAACTGCTCCATCCCTATGGAAACTTTAAACCCGGGAATAGACTCCAGCTTGTCAAGCGTGCCGCCCGTATGCCCAAGCCCCCGCCCGCTCATTTTGGCTACAGACACGCCTAACGAGGCAACTATGGGCAAAACTACCAGCGTAGTTTTATCCCCTACTCCGCCCGTACTGTGTTTGTCTACTTTTATGCCCGGCACGGATGAAAGGTCGGCCATATCTCCGGATTTGGCCATTGCCATCGTCAGGTCGGCGGTTTCCCTGCCCGTCATACCGTTAAAGCATATGGCCATCAAAAGCGCCGACACCTGGTAATCAGGAATCTTGCCGGCAACATAGCCGTTTATAAAATAATTTATCTCATCCTTTGAAAGTTCCCCGCCTTTTTTCTTTTGCTCGATTATATCGTACATTCTCATAATACAATGCCCCCTTCATACCAAAATAAATGAATACCGCCGCCCGCGGAACCACGTGCTAACTACTTTAAATTTTTAGGTCCGAAACCGCGCGGCAGCAGCTCTTTCAGCTTAAAAGCGTGCGGTGAGCCGCCGCTGCCAGCTAAAATTATCCTGAATGTATCGGGGTCGCAGAATTCCATCATAACCTGCCTGCAGACACCGCACGGCGGGCACTCTTCCGACGGTTCCTCATGCTCTTGGCCGCCGGCTACGGCAATCTGCACAAAGCTGCGCTCGCCCTCGCTCACGGCTTTAAAAAACGCTGTGCGTTCGGCGCAGTTTGACGGCGAATATGAAGCGGACTCTATGTTGCAGCCTGTAAACAGCTTCCCGCTTTTTGTAAGGAGCGCGGCTCCCACCGTAAAGTGCGAATAAGGCGCGTAGGCACGGCGCCTTGCTTCAGCGGCTTTTTGCAGCATTTCTTCGTCAGTTGGCATTAACGCCGCCTTCTTCCTTTTTCACGAGCTTAACAACCCTGCTTGTTCCAAGCCTTTCGGCGCCAAGTGAAATAAACTTTTCCGCATCCTCAAGCGTTTTTATCCCACCGGCGGCCTTTATCCTTACATTTGTGCCTACATGCTTTTTAAAGAGCGCGACATCGTCAAACGTTGCCCCGCCTGTCGAAAACCCCGTAGATGTTTTTATAAAGTCCGCGCCGGATTTTGTGACAGTTTCGCACATTTTTATTTTTTCACTTTCAGTCAGAAGGCATGCTTCTACTATAACCTTAAGCACTTTACCGGCGCAGGCGTCTTTTACCTGTTTTATCTCGTCCAGCACCGCGCCGTACAGGCCGTCTTTGACCCAGCCGATATTTATCACCATATCGACCTCATCCGCACCGTTACTAACGGCGTCCCTTGCTTCGAAAACTTTCGCGGCCGTCGTGTCATAACCGTTCGGGAAACCTATGACCGTACATATTTTAACGCGTCCATTAGAATATACTCCCGCGCGTTTTACATATGACGCCGGTATACAGACGGATGCCGTACGGTACTTTATCCCGTCGTCGCAGATTTGTTTTATCTCGTCCCACGTGGCGGTCTGCGCGAGGAGTGTATGGTCCACTTTACTGAGAATATCTTTTATATCCATAAACGTAAGCCTTCTTTTAATAAATTTTTACCTTGTCCCTTTCTCATAAGGTATGCCGTCTTCCTTAGGCGCTACCGCGCGCCCTACAAAGAGTATCAGTACTATGATGGTAAGTATGTACGGGAGCATTGCGAGTATTTCCGACGGTATGGCAAACTTTCCTCCGCCGAGCACTACCGTAAGTGCCTGTGCAAAACCGAACAGAATGCACGCGCCGTACGCTCCGTAAGGCGTCCATTTGCCGAAAATCACGGCGGCAAGCGCTATGAAACCCTGCCCGCTTATGGCAGTCGGAGTGTACTGCGGTATGATGTCAAGCGTCATGCAGCCTCCGCCGAAGCCCGCGAATATACCTGAAAGCAGTACGCATGTATAGCGTATTTTAGTAACGCTTATGCCGAGCGAGTCAGCCGCCGCGGGATGCTCGCCTACTGCGCGTACCCTTAACCCCCACTTGGTTTTGTAAAGGACGAACCATAAAATAACCGCCAGGGCCGCCGCAAGTACGGCGGTTATATCCAAATTTAAATTTTTTACAGCTGTGCTGCCGGTTTTTATATTACCGAATATTTTTGGAAGCTTGTTTGCTATAGGTTTCGACATTGTCGCCCCGTCGAAAAACATCCGGCACAGAAAGAGTGAAAAGCCCGGGCCTATTAAATTAAGCGCAATGCCTGAGATGGTCTGGTCGGCTTTAAACGTTACCGACGCGACGGCGTGCAGCAGCGCAAGCAGCCCGCCCGCCAGCCCAGCCATTAAAAAGCCGAGCCACGGATTGCCGCTGTAAAAACATACCGCGGTACCGACAAAGGCCCCTATGTTCATCATGCCTTCTATGCCGATGTTTACAACTCCAGCGCGTTCCGAGGTAACGCCCCCAAGCGCGCCGAAAATCAAAGGCGCCGAGTACATAAACGTAATGCTTATAAGCAAAGTGATAGTTTCAAGCATGCGAGGCGTCCCCCTTTGCAAGCCTGTCGGCAATTTTAGAGATAACAGTTGAGAGGGCCACAAAGAATACGATAGTGCCTATCATAATATCAATTATTTCCGACGGAGCGCCTATTTCAGACTGAACGTTTTTACCTCCGTAGAGAAATCCGCCGAACAAAAGCCCAGCAAAAATGCACCCTACAGGCGAGCCGCCGGCTATGAAAGCCACAGACAGTCCGTTGAAGCCGTTATTTTCAAACGCGGCCAAAGTAGATATGTTGTGCGGAGCCATTCCCATGACGGACATGGCTGCTGCCAGCCCAGAGAGCGCTCCGGAAATAACCATTGACTCCAAAAGGCTGCGGTTGACGTTTATCCCCACAAACTCGGCGGCATCCCTGTTAAGCCCTACCGCGCGCATCTCAAAGCCCTTTGTGGTCCTGTAAAGCACGAACCACATAAGCACAGCCATAAGTACGGCCACGAGTATGCCGAAGTTGACGTCGGTCTTAAGCATGACTTCCTTAAGCCACGGTATACGCTTAAGGAAAGCTTTGCCTGAGTCAGAGTACTTCCAAGTCGGAAGCAGCATAACGTACCCGGATGTGTTTATAGGGTAAGTTCCGGTTGAATTAGGCTGATGGAACGCCTGAAGGTTTACAACGTAATTTGAAAGGTAGAGCGCTATCCAGTTCAGCATGATGCTCGTGATTACTTCATGTATGCCGTACTTTGCCTTTAATATACCTACTATGCCGCCCCATATGCCTCCGGCCGCGACACCCGCCAAAACAAGCACCGGTATCTGCAGTACGGCCGGCATATTAAGTTTCATGCCGAGCAGAGTTACAACCATTGCCGCAAAAATGTACTGCCCTTCAGCGCCTATGTTAAAAAGGCTTGTTTTAAAAGCGAAGGCCACGCTCAGGCCAGTCAGTATTATAGGCGTCGCCTTTATGATAACGTTTGAAAAATACTTTGGTTTTGCGAACATGCCGCTGAACAAAGCTCCGAAAGCCTGCCACGGGTTATAACCGGCGGCTGAAAGCACAACGGCGGCAACCAAAAATCCAAAAACAACAGATATAAGAGCCGAAGTGATAGGCTTTTTCAAAATCTTAGCTGTTAACTGCATTTTGTTCCCCCCCTGCCATAAGCAGGCCTATCGTTTTTTCATCGGCCTGGCCCTGTTTAAATGTTCCGGTTATTTTACCGCCGTATATAACGGCAATAGTATCCGAAAGGCTCATTACTTCGTCGAGTTCAAGTGAAATAAGCAAAATCGCCTTGCCCTTGTCACGCTCACGCACGAGCATCTTATGTACGTACTCAATAGCCCCCACGTCAAGGCCGCGCGTAGGCTGCACAGCTATAAGTAGGTCAGGGTCGTTTGAGATTTCACGGGCTATTATAAGCTTCTGCTGGTTGCCGCCGGAAAGCCCGCGCGCAGGCATCGCCTCGCACCCTGACGGCCTTATGTCGTAATCCGCTATCAGCTCAGACGTATATTTCCGCACTTCGCCGTTACGGAGTATTCCTTTTTTAGAAAACGGCGGCTGGTTATATTTTTCCAATATCATATTCTGTTCGCATGAAAAATTCATTACAAGGCCGCGCCTTTGCCTGTCTTCGGGTATCGTTGAGATTTTATTTTTCACCGCGTTTGCAGGCGTTGTGTTTTGTATCTCGTTCCCGTTTATCTTTATAGTGCCGTTTTCGGCTTTAGCAAGGCACATAACGGCCTCCACAAGCTCTTCCTGGCCGTTTCCGTCCACTCCGGCTATGCCGAGGATCTCTCCCTTATGTACTTTTAACGAAAGCCCCTTCACAGCTTCAAGGCCGCGCCTGTCTTTAACCGAAAGGTTATCTATTTCAAAAACTGTTTTCCCAGGCTGCGCCGGGGTTTTATCTACTATAAGTTTGACGGAGTGCCCTACCATTTTTTCCGCAAGCGTTTCTTCGTCGACCTTTTGGGGATTGACCGTGTCAATCAATTTGCCTCTGCGTATTATGGTGCATACGTCCGAGGACTGCTGTATTTCCTTAAGCTTATGCGTTATGAGGATAATCGTCTTACCATTTTTTACGAGGTTGTGCATGATACCGATTAAATCTTCTATTTCCTGCGGCGTGAGTACGGCTGTTGGTTCGTCGAGGATAAGGATATCCACACCCCTGTAAAGTGCTTTAAGTATCTCAACGCGCTGCTGCATACCGACGGATATGTCCTCTATCTTTGCATCAGGGTCAACGCTGAAACCGTACTGCTCAACTATGCCCATTACCTTTTCACGCGCTTTTTTATTGTCAATGACGCCTAAGCGGTTTGTAACTTCGCTGCCGAGGATTACATTCTGCATTACAGTAAAATTTTCAACCAGCATAAAATGTTGGTGTACCATGCCGATGCCGTGCTTTATGGCAGTGTTAGGGTCCTTTATGCGGACTTTCCGGCCGTTAAGGTATATGTCCCCGCCGTCCGCCTTGTAAAAGCCGTAGAGTATATTCATAAGCGTGCTTTTGCCCGCGCCGTTTTCACCTAAAAGTGCGTGAATAGTTCCTTTTTTTACATCAAGGTCCACATGATCCAGCGCACGGAACGAGCCGAAGGTTTTCGTAATACCGCGCATTTGCACGGCATATGCGTCACTTATCTCCATAGGAACCTCCAATAGCTAAAATATATGCTTCTCATACGGGAACCGCGCCGTGCGGCGCAGCTTCCGCAGAAAAGCAAAATACCGTAATTTATAAAACGTTATTTCTTTGAAAATTCCGCATAAGTCGTTTTATCATACGGCGGAACTATGGTGCCTTCTATAATTTGCTTTTGTATTTTCATTGCATCTTCATACACTGACTTTGACAGGTTCTTGTTATCTTCAGGAATGCCTACGGCCCCTTCTTTAAGGCCAAACGTATATGTCTTTCCGCCTATGTCCTTGCCGGCTATGGCATCTTTTGAAACCTGCTCGACCGCCTGCCCCGCAAGCTTCAAAGCTGAAGTCAGGACATTTTCAGGCGCAAGGTATGACTGGTCGCGGTCAACGCCTATGGCGTACTTGTCGGCTTCCTTGGCAGCCTGTATAACGCCTACGCCGGCTCCGCCAGCAGCATGGAAAACTATGTCGCATCCATCTGAAAACATCTTGCTTGCTATGGCTTTCCCTTTTGCGGAGTCGCTGAAGCTTTCAGCGTACTGTGAAGAAACGCTTATGGTCTTGTTAAGCTCTTTAGCCGCATAGTCGACGCCGGCCTGGTAGCCGTACTGGAACTGGTCTATGATGGCGCTCGTTTGGCCGCCGACAAAGCCTACCTTGTTTGTTTTTGTTGTCTTGCCAGCTATATAGCCTACAAGGAACGACGACTCCTGCGCGCGGAACATAACGCCTGTCACGTTCGACGGCATTGTCTTTTCGTCATACTCGTTGTCTACTATGGCGTAGCTTATGTCGGGGTTCTGCTTTGCGGCATTGCCTATGGCGCCTGCCATAGCATAGCCTATGCCCCAAATGATGTCATTGTCGTCATCCGCGAGCTTGTCAAGGTTAGTAGCATAGTCGGCTGCCTGCTTAGACTCAAGGTAGCTT